>Ga0105237_10000423_pt1 | contig 60214 bp, 37 predicted proteins | sample KBSC24metaG_FD_81520 | JGI IMG/M metagenome (GOLD analysis project Ga0105237, IMG submission 81520) | Corn rhizosphere microbial communities from Kellogg Biological Station, Michigan, USA - KBS C2-4 metaG | ecosystem: Host-associated > Plants > Roots > Rhizosphere > Soil | place: Michigan, USA... | reverse complement strand
TATCCTGTGAAAATTTGGTTGCCGCGTTAATCAGAGATGCGTTCTCTTCGAAGGAGAAAAAATCTTTACCGGTCTGCGAATTAATATTAAATGGTTTGTAATTGTTCATTCTCCACAACCACGAGTTATAAACCTCATAATGTTTGTGGTAATCCGCTTCATTGGTATCGTAATGCTGGGCTATTATTAACATATCCTCCTTTGCGGCCGTGTTAAAAATCTCATCAACTTTTGAGGTAGGCGAATCGTCTGTGAAGCCATATTCTATGCCATCATACCCTTGTTGTTTAGCTAGTCTGAAGAACTCACCCAGCTTTATATTTTCGTTTCCCCAATGCGGACAAAAAACTTTTAATTCCATGTACGTTATACCTCTGTTTTAATTTTCAGAATCTCAGGCCTTAAGTAAGGTTTGTTTACATCTGTAATACCTTTATAGGCGTAAGGATCTTCGCCGGCAATTAATACAATATCCCGGCAATCTTCCGATGGCTGCAATTTCCCATCCTGGTCCCAGGGAAGCATTGATTCGGCACTCATGTAGTGATTAACCAATGCGGTACGGAAACAGTCAGATGTCCTGTTACTTTGTGAACTATGCAGCGTATAGCCGTTAAAAAAAACCACCGAACCGCTTTTAACTTCTACAGGGATAGGTTCGCCCGCGGCCGAAACGTCCACTGTATCTACATCGGCATAAGTCTTGTTGTCATTCGCCACCCTTTTCATGATATAACCAGGTCTGCCGGGAATAATCCAGAGACAACCATTGTCAACGTTGGCATCATCAATCGCAATCCAGACGCCTACCAGTGATTTGTCTCTTGTTGGTATATAATACTCATCCTGGTGCCAGGATTGGCCGGCCTTGCCGGGTGATTTGACAAAGAGCATAGATTGCATACATTTGATATTGACGCTGACAGTGGCCTGTAAAATGCCCATAACCTTAGGCTGGAAAAGCGAATCGTGAATAATCTTTGAGATTTTGTGCGGGAAGTGGATGGCTACATATCTTTTTAATACTTCCTCATCCGGTTCATTATCGGCGACCTGGAGCAGTCCCTCGATTTGTCCGCGGTCACCCTTAAAGATGGCCGCAGTCTCTTTTTTAAGTGTGCCGATCTCATCTGCAGTTAGTAAGTTATTGGCGATCAAATAGCCATATTGAGTGTAAAAAGCGATATTGTGAGGCGATACTTGCCCCATATTAATATATGCGTGTTCCTTATTCATGGATAAACAGTTTTTCAATTTCTTCTAAAGACCTCCCTTTGGTTTCCTTAACTTTTAAAAGCACATAGCAAAAAGCGAATACACATAACCCGGCGTAACAGCACAGAGTAGCCGCTGTTCCCAAATTTTTGGTCATGATAGGAAACGTATAGGTAATCATAAAATCCGCCAGCCATAATGACAAGGTCGCAACAGACAAAGCCAGTCCCCGGATGCGGTTGGGGAATATCTCAGAAAGGTACACCCACGTCACCGCGCCAAGCGTGCAGCCAAATGCACCGACGTAAAGTAGCATAAACAACAGCACGATGTAGTTGTCAAAATACCGGTAATGAAAGCAGAGTGCCACAGCACAAAGGGAAATCCCCATCAATAAACTTCCGCATAGCAGGAATTTTTTACGCCCTACCTTATCTACCAGACCGATAGCAATAAAAGTTGATATCACGTTCACCACACCAATACCAATGGTTTGCAATAAGGAAGATGCAGTGCTTAGCCCGGTTTCTTTAAATATAACGGGCGCGTAATAAAGAATGGAATTAATGCCGGTTACCTGCTGAAAAACTGCGATCAATATGCCCATGAATAGTACAGGGCGATAAGTCTTGCTAAACAACACCTTTAAACCCGAATCTTTTTCACAATTAAAAGTATTTTCAATTTCTTCTATTTCCTGGTTAGCGGTTACACTACCCGAAATTCTCGTCAATATCAATAATGCTTCCTGCTTAAGGCCTTTTTTAACCAGCCAACGTGGTGTTTCGGGAACAAATAACAACATTACAAGGAATAAAAAAGAAGGAACAACTTGTGATATAAACATATATCTCCAGTTGTTTTCACCAAATCCTTCAAAAAGATAATTGGAGAAATAGGCCAGTAATATGCCAAGCACAATGGCCAGCTGGTATAATGCGACCAACCTGCCTCGTAGCGAAGCGGGTGCCGTTTCAGCAATATACATTGGTGAAATCATTGCCGCCGCGCCTACGCCCAATCCTCCGATCAAACGAAAAAAGGCGAAGAAAGTAAAGTCTGATGCTAAACCTGATCCCAGACCAGAAAGCGCAAACAACACAGCACATATAATGAGCGTTAAACGTCTCCCATATTTATCTGCCACCAATCCTGCCATCATTGCACCCGCAGCACACCCTATCAGGATTGAACTAACCGCCCAGCCCAGCGAAAACCCACCGAGTCCAAAATACGAAGTAATATAGGGTATAGCGCCTGAAATAATAGCTGTATCAAACCCAAATAGGAGACCGCCTAATGCGGCCACCGTGCTAATGATAATAATAAACCTGGTATTTATTATTTCTGTTTTCAGCGCTGGTTGTTTCGATGTTTTTAATGCAGGTACTATAGCCATGTCAGCCGGATTGGTTTCGTTTGGTAAAACACTAAGCTAATTGCTTTTCGTATTGATACCTTACACTTTCATATCGAAAAAGTAAATTATTTTATTAAAAAAAGCCAAAATTGAACTGAATTGTAACACAAACACAAAATATAGTCAATAGACGAAGCTCTTTGTTCAAAAACTACCGTTAGATGAAACCGCGTCTTTTGTTGCCAAAACTTTTAGAACCGCGCATTTGAAGTTGATGGCACCAGCATATTGAAATGAACTTATCGATCCTTCGTTAAGTTTGCCGGTGGTTTCACTAACCATAGAGCTATCTACCCTGACCAGATTACACTTCTTTCTTTTAGTTAAAGTACATGCCTGGCAAACTGCGCATGGATACATTCATAGTTCTGCCTAAAATAATCAGGGGTCAACTTTGGACAGTCTTTCTAAAATAGAACTTCTGCGTACCGTTCCACCTTCATTGAGATTAAAAGTATCCTAAATACGGAATCATTGAACGTGTCTTCGGGGGTTCGTTGACTAAGGTCACCGATATAAATAAAGTCGATGCAGTGGAGGAGTTCTATATGTCTACCGTTTAACTGCGATGCATTCAGACATCGGCCCGACTTATAAAGTGACATTACTTTGGAAGGTAAGACGGCCTCAATAGCAATAGATCAATTGAAAGACTTAGCAGTCATCACTGCAAAAAGCCAATGACAGGGCTCTCCTGTCATTGGCTTTAGCTATAAATCAAAAAGACTTACGAATCTAGTTAATTATGTCATAAAAAGGCCGGCGTTAATATCCAGGGTTTTGCTTTATCGATCCATTGCTTTTCTTAATTTCAACGTTTGGAATAGGGAACAAGTAATAATAATCCCCTTTCCATTGGCTTCTCACCTCGGCTGTAGGAATTACACCGTAAGTAAATGTCAGCTTTCCTAAATCTCCTGGTTTAGTACCTGCCCAGTCCATAGTCACACTGGTTAGGCCTCTGACCGGAATGTCCACATGTCCAGGCGCAGCTTTCCAACGCATAAGGTCAAAGAAACGTGAATCTTCAAGGAGCAATTCTACAGCTCTTTCGTTTCTATAATCTTTAGTCAAAGCCGCGCCAGAACTTGTTATAGGCGGCATATTAACTGATGGCCTTTTCCTAACCATATTAATATACCGGCGCGCCGTAGCTTCATCGCCTAAAGCTATTTGAATTTCGGCATAGTTTAAATAAAATTCTGACAATCTCAGGTAAGAAACTATTTGAGCGAAGTCATAACTCATAGTGGCACGGGGCCCATTAAAGTCAACCAGCTTTTTAAAAGTGTACCCCGTTTGAACTCTCCAAAAAAATGGTATTATCCCCGCTATCCAGGATGATTTGGAATCCCTGCCAAAATTATTAAGGGGTTGTCCATTAACAGGATCGGTCGGCTTATTAGGATTTTGGACGCCAGGATTTCCATCTTCCCAAAATTCATAGGTCCTTGTAGTACTCAATGCATCATCATGTATGGTCACCGGGGCGCACCCAGGATAAAGAATATCACTATAGTAACGTGGGTCTCTATTAATATTAGGATTTTGCGGGTCATATCCCGAAGCGGCATTTACTGTTATGCCATCATCCGTATATGGATATTGTCCATTTGTCAGTTGAAACATATTAATAAGTGTTTGGGTTGGAACAACTTTTTGAAGAGCATCAAACCCACTAGGCCAATAATCATAATTCTGACCCCAACCGGGTTGTCTGTTGCCGGGGGTAAAAGATCTGCCAAAAATGATTTCATCCGTTTTTAATGGCTTTTTAAACAGGTCTTCATGTGTAGGATGTAAGGTAAACCCAGCATCAATTACAGCTTTTGTCGCTGTTTCAGCTGCCCGCCACTTTGCCAGATCGTTTGATGGGTTGTTCAACGGACTTGCCATATACAACAATATCCTGGCTTTTAGTGCCATAGCTGCTTCTTTACTAACTTTACCAGGAACAGGTGTAACGCCATTCAATAAACTGATGGAACTTTCGCATTCATCTAATACGAATTTCGCACATTCATCATAAGTATTTCTGGGCACATCAAAACTATTATCCGTTAAACTAAAGCTTTTTGTAATTATTGGTACCCCGCCATAAGTACGCATCAATTCAAAATACATCCATGCACGTAAAAAGTGTACCTCTCCTTTCATCGGATTAAGTTGAACAGGGCTAATAGAGGAACTGGCTGTTTTTTCAAAGAAAATATTAGCTTTCCTGATATAGCCATATTCTTCATTCCAAATATTAGTAAGGTCTGAAACATTATCAGGGTTAAGAAGGCCTTGCAAATATTCACGAATTCCCGCAGCTCTGTCATGTGTTTCGGGTTGATCAACTGCAACATCAGTTAGTGATTCATATCCTCCTGCTCCGGGGCTCCAGGGTAGTCTCACACCATTATACACATCATACACATAGCTTTGTAAAAATGCAGGATCGGTAAAAACGGCTTCTTCAGATATTTCATTTAGTGGTTTTTTATCCAATATTTTGGAACACGAAGTGACAATGGCTATAGCGCCTATAAGCAATATTGCGAAAGCTTTTATAGGCAATTTATTTTTTACTATTAAATATTTCATAATTTTATTATTTAGAAAGTAAGATTAAGTCCTGCATTTAAAGTTTTCATATTTGGATAACCTCCCCCATTTCCATATAAGAATTCCGGATCGCCAGCGCCATATTTTTTAAGATTGTTAATCAGCATAAACAAGTTATTACCGGACACAAAAAATCTTAAAGCGGAAATTTTAAACCTCGAAACAAGGTTTTTGGGAAGTGTGTATCCCATTTCAAATGACTTTAAACGCAACCAGGTTGACGTATGGTAGTAAAAATCAGCATCCGCCCCTTCTGTGCCTACCGGCTCAATTCTTGGAAGTAGTGAATTAGGATTTAATGATGAATAACTGTTATTAGCTACATATTCAAGTCCGTTACCACCTGCACCTGAATTAAACGCATTGCTTAAACGAAATTTAGCTCCGCTTTGTCCTTGTAACAATATGCTCAAATCAAAGCTTTTGTAATTTAATCCGATGTTTAATCCAAATTGCATTTTAGGAACTGATACTCTGCCCATACCCGTAGTAGGGTCGGCAGGAATGGAACCCGCGTCATACCGATACCGATCATTCGCATCAATTTTACCGTCATGGTTTAAATCTGCAAAGATCAACCCGCCCAATGTTGCCCCCGGGTAGCTTAAATTATTGCTGAGGTCTGCTGCGGTTCTGTAAATACCAATGGCCTTGTACACCAAAATGGAGCCAATAGGATGTCCTTCTGCTTTTTGATAGAGTTCAGATTGGGGCGTTTCGTCGAAATACACCACTTTATTTGCATTGAAGGACACATTCCCGCTAACATTAAGGTTCACTCCCCCTATATCCTGTCTGTATCCTGCTTGAAATTCAATTCCATGACTTTCCATTTTACCGATGTTTTCATCAGGAAGCACCAAGCCTGTATATCCTGGAATTGATGCTTGTCTTTGGCCGAGGATATGCGATGTCGAACTCTTATAAATATCTGCTTCAAAAGTTAAACGATTCTGAAAAAAACCGGCTTCCAAACCTAAATCGGTTTTTTCACTTACTTCCCAAGTAATGTTTGGGTTAGGGGTTAGCGTAGCGCTAACCCCACGGACATCCAGTCCGTTAATAACATAACCTTGAGAATAACCAAACGCACCAATATACTGGAAGGGGTTTACTCTGTCGTTACCTAACCGGCCCCACGAAGCCCTTACTTTTAAGTTGCTAAATAAATCCTTAGGCATAAAGGACTCTTCACTAACTACCCATGCCGCAGAAGCCTGGGGGAAAAATCCAAACCGGGTTGCCGGAGGGAAGATAGGCGAACCGTCATACCTGGCGCTGAATCCAAGAAGATACTTATTCCGGAATGCATAATTTACGCGCCCAAAATAATTTTGCCTTCCAGACTCAGTAGCACTACCATCATTACTCCAATTTAGACGGTTTGGGCTACCTGCAAAAAGTTGATCAATCGCCCCGGAGTCATACCCGGTGCGTTGGGTCGTGAAAAAGTTATCTTTATATGCACTCTGCTCGTACGAAACAAAAGCATTGATTTTATGGTCATTATGGATAATGGTACTATAAGAAAGTTTTAGATTTTCGGTGGTTCTTAAACTTTGAGAAAAATACTCGCTCAATGCAGTTGCGTCTGCTCCTCTCGAAACCATTTTTTGGATTGCACCATCTGCGTCTTTTTGATAAAATGAGAATAGATAATTAAAGTTTTTGTTATAGTTATACGTTTTATCTAAAGAGGCAAAACCATCTAAAGCCAGCCCTTTTAGAAAAGGCATATTATACTTGAACCTAATAGTACCACTGGCAACATCGGTTGTATTCCTAACGTAACCAGGGCTTAGCAGCCTTGCCGCTGGATTTAATTGTTCCCAGCCTTCCGTCGGATAATTATAGTTCCCATCTACATAAGCCTCTACTAATGGACTGGTAACTGCAAAGTAATTAACATTTCCACCGGGACCGAATTCGGGGCTTTGCGTGTACTTCTCTCTCAACGCAAGATCAACCCCCACATCAAAATTATTGGTAACCGATACGTCCAGGTTATACCTAATGTTGTATTGCCTAAGCTTTGTGGTATTGTCGCCACGAAGAATTCCTCCTTGTGAGCCCATACCAATAGAAGTAAAATATTTTACTTTTTCACCACCTCCACTCATTGTAAGAGATTGTTTTGACTGCATGGCCGCAGGACCACCAAGCAATGCATTCCACCAATTTTCGCCCCTTCTTTTTCCACTTTTAAAATCTGCTACTAACGCATCGGGAAAGTCAGGAGGTGTACCTTCTAATGTTCTTCTATCATTAAGAACCTTGATATACTCAAGCGCACTGGCGGGCCTTACCGCCATTGTCGGGGTTTGATTTGAAAAATTAGTGCTGAAATCAAAAGATGGTTTACCCGATTTGCCACGTTTGGTAGTTACTAATATAACACCACCTGCAGACTGTGCACCATAAATAGCCGCAGAAGCATCTTTCAATACAGAAATAGATGCTATATCATGCGGGTCCAAACGGTTAAGCCCATCCGGGTCTGCATTCGCCACCCCATCAATAACTATTAGTGCTGCGCTATTCCGGTAAGTGTTATATCCTCTTACCAAAATTTGTGCATCATCAAAACCCGGACCAGAACTCGATTGGGTTACATATAATCCGGCCAATCTGCCTGATAAAGAATTGGATAGGGACAATTCATTGGATTTGGTAAGCTCCTTACCCGTTGTCTGTACAACGGCATTGGTAAGTTCGGATTTCTTTTGAGTCCCATATCCAACAACAACTACCTCATCAAGATTTTTTTTGCTTACTTCCAGCTTTACATTAATAACAGTTGAAGAACCTACTGGCATTTCCCTGTTCAAATACCCCATAAAAGAAACTACCAGGATACTGTTTTCATTTTTCACTTTAATGATGTAATTTCCATCGTGACCGGTCATGACACCATTATTAGTGCCTTTTTCCAGGACGCTGGCACCAGGAATTCCAAGCCCATTTTCATCCGTTATTTTTCCAGTAACAGTTATGGTTTGGAAATTTTCCTTCTCATATTGACTAATATCAAAGGCTTTTCTCCCCGTATTTATTCGGGCATGAGGCGTATTTGCCCAAACCGGCGGGCAAAAAAAACATATTAGGATAAAGCCACAAATAGTGAATTTAGTTATATACCTATAGTGTAGTAATTTATATTTCATAATTGGTCATAATGGTTGATAAGTAATTAAACTTGGGGGTCTATAATTGAGGTGTTGCTGGCAATACAATAAAAACCTTTTATTTTAAGCCTGGTCTTTTCTAAGGGCTGTTTATATTTTCCATCGCTTTAGTTTGCTGCTTGACCGGCGAGATTTAAAGTCATTCTCTTCAATAAAAGCTGAACCAGTGGTTTATTGAAAACACAAGTCACATAATTGTCAAATGTAATAATGTACATACATATTAATGAGACAGAACGCTCCTTGTAGAAAGGAGATAGTGGCTTTTTATCTTTGGTCAATTGTTGAACGAATATATAGCCAAACGAACTTCATTGCGTTCACTATTTTTTTTAAATGATAAACTATTTTAATATATTTGGGACAGTTGCCGCTATGATACCTGATATTTAGGTTAATTATTTGATTTTAACTGTGTTGGTTGTCGTTTTTGAAACAGCGCATAGCTTGGTTATTTTAGTTAGTTAACATGCTCAATTAGTTACCATTTCGATAGTCATTGTATTTGAGATATTAACTTTCCCATAAAATAAAATACAGTAAAATTATGCGACCACTGATTCAAAAGCTTCCTTACGATAACCAGACCTCGTTTGTGACCCGGACCTACCGTACTCCACATTTCGAGGTGGGCTGGCACCAGCATATCGAACTGGAACTGATCTTGTTTACAGAAGGCTCTGGTCTGGGCTTTGTGGGTAACCATGTAAGCGAGTTTGAAACTGATGATATCTATTTTATCGGTTCTAACTTACCTCATACTTTTCAAAAATCTTATCCTGAACTAATCACCAGTGCGGTAGTAGTGCAGTTCCGTGATGATTTTTGGGGAAGCACTTTCATAGAACTACCTGAGATGCAGCCGGTTCGGGAACTTTTCATGCTGGCTTTACAAGGCCTCAAACTGAACACCGGCGCCAGAGAAAGTCTGGCCCCCCTTATCAGGAAACTTGAATTCGTAGAGGGGTTTGAAAGGATACTACTGCTCGGGCAATGTTTGCAGTTAATGGCTGTGCAAAAGGCCTACAAATCTTTATCTACCAGTCAGGTGCAGATGCACAATCCAAAGAGCCGGGAGCGGATTGACCGGGTTTTCCAGTTCACGGTCGATAATTTCAAGGAACCTATTAGCCTGGAGAAGGTTGCAGCCATCGCTTGCCTGAGCGTACCGGCCTTTTGCAATTATTTCAAAAAATCTACTCAAAAAACCTATATCGATTTTTTGAATGAAACGCGGATCAGCTATGCCTGCCACTTGCTGCTCGAGACGCTTAAACCGATACCTGCGATTGCCTATGATTGCGGGTATAATACGTCAGCAAACTTTCACAAGCAGTTTCTAAAGGTCAAAATGACGACTCCATTACAGTACCGGAAATTGTTCGTGCTGGGGATGACGGAAAAAGGCGCCAATACCGGTATTGTTGATGTCAGCAGGTAACAATTGTAATTCTAGATTCAACCTGCTTCAACTGGTTATCTTAAATACATATAAACTCAGGGATTCCATAGCATTATCTGCCGCTATTAAGGAAATTATTTTATGTACAAACATATTTATATTTTAACAACGAAAATCATTACAATAAAAACACTTTTGGGCACTCATAGGCGAAAGCATTGTATTTATGTCAGCTCCCGGTCTAATAACTGGCTAAGCTTTTCACAGGAAATGAAACTGAGGGGAATTCCTATAAAGAATTTCGAACTTCATGTTACGTGGGTATATCCGGATGAAATCCTGGCAAATTTCTTTGAAATAAAGACCGATCGCAAAATACTGAAAATGGAAAGGGTAAGAGGAAAACCAAATGAACCATTCGTTTATTTTGTTTCTTATTTCCATCCACGCGTGGGCTTGACTGGTGATGAGGATTTTAAAAGGCCCTTATATGAAATATTAGAAAATGACTATTCTGTTATTGCCACCTTATCTAAGGAAGAAATAAGTTCCATAGCTGCAAATGAACTTATTGCCGATAAACTTAAAATGGAAACTGGCCAACCTGTTCTATTCAGAAAACGACTGGTATTTGATCAGGCGGGGAGGCAAACTGAATATAACCTTGGGTATTACAAAGGAGACAGCTTTGTGTATGCCGTCGAAAGCTCAAGATAAGGAAATCAGAGTCTTTACCCCCTTATTTTGTGGATTTATTAGTCAGTGTTTATCCTTGAATAAATCTGCAATTGTAGAAAGTGAAGATCACTTATAACATTTACATTTCTTCATAAACATTGAAAACAAATACTAAAAAAATCCTTGTAACTACCGTCATAATAATTGGCATTGCTATTCAAGGATTGGCTCAACAAAGACACAAATTGGCTGTACAAATTATCGCAGACAAAAAGCTGGATACTGTATACAAAAAAGCTACAGATATTTTAAACAAAGGCTTTAATGCGGGTGACGGCTATCCACAGGTTTGGATACGCGATTTTAATACTTTCATTGAAACCTCGTGTAAAGTTTACAGGCGTGACAGCATCAGGGCAAATCTTCTTACTTTTCTCAAGCTTCAACAAGCCAACGGTGAAATTGTAGACGGGTATGTATTAAAAGGTCATGTAACCTGGAATGATCCAAATATTTATATCTCTTCAAATGAAAACTCCCATGTCGGTTTTAAGAATACCGTAGAAACAGACCAGGAAACGTCGTTAATACAGGCTATGGCCAAATATATCCGCATAACCGGTGATAAATCCATTTTGCAGGAAAAGATAGCAGGGAAAACCGCATTACAACATCTGGAGGTATACATTAGTTATTTATTAAAAAACCGCTATTCAAAAAAATATCATCTTTTAACCGGAGCTACGACACAGGATTGGGGCGACGTACAGGTTGAAGGTGGCGCAGTAGTTGATGTTGATGAAAACACCCATTGGGCTATGGACATATATGATAACGCCATGTTTGTTATAGCGCTTAATGACATGGCCGGCTTTTATAAAACCGGGCCGGAACGGCAAAAGTGGCAACAGCTAAAAGCCATTACTATAACCGCTATCAGAAAATTCCTTTGGGATGCAAAAAATCATAAATTCATTCCGCATTTATACATTGGTAAATCACCTTTCCCGATAAGTTTCGATGAAAACAAAATCTACTTCCACGGTGGAACGGCAATAGCTATTGAGGCTGGGATCTTATCAAAACATGAAATCCGGCTTGTTAATCAGGACATGCTAAGGAATGTCAAACTATCCGGCGCGCCGTCTATTGGTTTAACACTTTACCCTGTGTATCCTGAAGGTATTTATAAAAACTCGACAGCATCAAAACCTTTTGTATATCAAAACGGCGGAGACTGGACCTGGTTCGGCGCCAGAATGATTCAACAGCTTATAAGTCATGGCTTTATTAAAGAAGCTTATGCTGAATTACACCCCATGGTCGCCAGAACAATTAAAGACAATGGTTTTTATGAATGGTATGGCGTTGATGGCAAACCCAACGGTTCCGCATCTTTTAAAGGCTCGGCCGGGGCATTGGCAAAAGCGATTGACCAATTGAAAGAGTGGGCAAAAAACAATTAATTAATACCTAAATAAATAATCCCGACAATAATTATAGCAGTAATATAGTATGAGCATGGGTATAGGTATGTGATCTTACAAAATCAGATATAATGTAACCTAATAACTCTACCTGTAGGGAAATAAAGCCGTACGGTAGTACAATTACACTCCCGTTAATTTCTTTCGGTTGTATGCCCCAATTGACCATTGTAGTTTTGGCGAAGATTAAGGAATAGCTATGGACCTCACATGGCAGGCAACGAATTTACAAATCTCCCAAACAAAAGCACGGGATAAACGATATTCATTTAATCCGGCCTCATTCGCTGGCCTAGTCCGACCCCTACGAGGCTAATATTTTCGGTATTTACAAGGTGCGAAGTTTTGATAACGCCATTGATTGATGAAAAAATTCCATTTTACCCTTACCTTATTAGCCCTGTGTGGCCAGGTAAGCTTTAGCCATGCGCAAAAACAACCAACAACGGGCATCCGGTTTTCCACGGAAAACTGGGCTTCAGTGCTCAAGACCGCCAGCCGGCAGCATAAACTGGTTTTCGTTGACGTTTACACCTCCTGGTGCGCTCCTTGCAAACGTATGGAAAAAGAGGTTTTCCCGCTGGTGGAAGTGGGCAAAGTTTATGATTCGCTTTTTGTCAGTTATCGGCTGGATGCCGAACACGGCGAAGGGCCCAAGTTCGCCGCTGCTTATGGTGTTAAAGCTTATCCTACCTACCTGTTCCTGGACAGCGCTGGTAATTTATTATATCGTAGCGGCGATTATTTGAAAGCTCCGGCGTTCATCGCCGAAGGCTTGAAGGCGGCTTCCGCAAAGCAGGCCGGTGAAACACTGGCCGGACTGGAGGCGCGTTTTAAAAGCGGAGACCGGCAACTTGCCACCCTGAAGGCATTGCTGGTTAAACGGACGAGCCTGGGTATGGACAATGCGGAAGTCCTTAATGCCTATGTCGGGGCCATATCACCGCAAAGCCTGCGCAACCCCGAAACGGTCATCTACCTGAGTCGGCATTTGAGCAGTACCGTATCTGCCGCGCTGCCGTTGGTTATCGAAGGTTTGAAGGGACTGGACAGGGAACAGCAAAAGCAGGTTAGTGACCGCCTGTACAATGAAACCCTCTATTATGCACTCGGCAACGCGATCAAGGACAAAAGATTAAGCGATGCGGCAACTTTGCTGGCAGACGTCGACAAGATCCGCCCCTGGCTGGCGGAACAGCGCCTGCCTTCGGCGGATAACCTGGCGCTGCATTATTACCAAGCGGCCAAGGATACTGCCGGCTTGAAAAGAACCGGCTACCGGATGGCCGCTAAACAAATGGCCGTTCCAATCGACTCTATCAAAAAGACAGATAGCGTGTTGTTTGTAAAAGTAATGGAGCCCTTCCTGACCGGCAAACAGGACAGCACGAAGATTCCTGGCTTCGCAGTAGAGAAACGCCTGGCAGCCGTGCAATATTCAGCGGGCATCGCAAGTACCCTATATACAGTGGCCAACGCTTTCAAGCTTACCCTTGCGCCAAAAGATAAAGCACTTTCGGATGCCCTGGAATGGATGCGCTTTGCCTGCCGTGTCTACCAGAACCCGGCTATACTGAAATTAAGATCAGAACTGGAAGCGATGCAATGACCACTCGCTTCGATGGGTTTCCTGCAGCCAGGAATCATCGCAAATATCAAACGCTATTGCTGTGCCATTTGTAAATTCAATAACAAAGGAAATTCGAATTTCCGGATAGTTTTACCATTTAAAGCCGCAAAGATCTTCTCCGCCTGGTTGAGCATTTCCATATTTCCATGAACAAAATATATAAGTTCATGAAATAATCTTTTTGTAATGGAGCGTCCCGTATTTTCGCCAAAGCACGAGTAATGAACCGAAAATAGGGGGCGAAACGGGGCTCCGGCGCGCCGGAGCCCGTCGGGGAGTTTTCACGGGATGGTGTCAATCCGCCTTAATATATTTATATATTTAGTGCTGACTGACACCAGAAAATTCAAGCCACTTTTAACGGTTGTGTCCTGAAATCTCTAAGGTTCAAAAAGAACCCCCTGTTAAACAACATTCCCTCCCGGAATAATTGCCATAACAACGATGCTCCCAAGTTTGCCAATGCAGAATTGATAAATAAATCCTGTTTGGTCAGGGCTTCGGCAAGCGAACAACTTGGCGTATTATCGCCAGCTTCTGATACAGACAAAAGTTCGCCAAATTCATCAGTTATCATCGGCAACACATCTGTCGTGCGATACTGTTTGGATTCAGGCTGCTTGATTTTACCGATGGTGGATAAGATAACCTGCCCTGTTTCCCTGCTGTTGCCAAAATCCATATAGTACAGCGGTTGGCTACGGCTGTTTCCCATGCTTTTGTTCAGCTTCTTAAGAATCGCAGCTATCTCCAATCTGGCCTGTACAGTATCTACACAGCCTATGGTGATTGTCGCCCATGCGTTCTCTCCATTATATGACTTATCGTATTTTTCGGTCACAGCTTTCCAGTTGGTGCCGAAAAAGCGGTTGATTCGATTTATTAGGCCAACGGATTTGTGCAAGCCCAATTCAGCGGTTGTAAATAATTGCCGTCCTAAATTCGCTTTGGTGACTGTATCGTCATCAAACACGTTGACCATTAAGCCGGGATGATTGAGCGATATCAATGCCTGGTTCATTCTTGCCAAAGCGGTCAATACCTGTCCACCCGTACCGCCTGCACCGATCAGGTTGATAGTAACGGGATTATAGGGCCGTAAGAGTTCTTTGTTCACGATATGAACCGCAGTTCTTTTGTCTTCTTTGATTAGCTTTTTCATCTGATAATGTCTTTTAATGTTTTACCGTTTTTGATTAATTCATCCTGCGGGAAATCCCTGCCTGTGCCGATCTGTCCCTGCCATAACTGGATTAGATTGCCCTTAGAATGCCGATGATTGCCGAGCGTATGCGTGAAATAGCTGTTAAAGAAATAGCTCTCCCATTGGGTCATCAACTGCTCCAAATAGGTTTGCCGGTCAATCTGCACATTAACCGTACCCATACAAACGCTACCGTTTTGAGACAGATTGAATAAGGGGGCATAATAAAGCGGAGTATCAGCATTAGGCTTGTTTTTACCTTTCAGGGCAAAGACCTCCAACCGCTCTTTCGCCGCCTTCCATAACAGGGCGGGTATTTTGGCTTTACCCGATGGAATACCTAAAGCATCGCTAAAAAACAGGTTGACTTCCTGTGGTGTCGTGTACCAAACCGCATAGCCATTGGTTTGACTGTTGACATAAATTAAATTCTGCGGTATCACACCCTTGCATTGCAGATAGTTGTTTTGAAGTTCCTGTGTCGATTGCAATAACTCGCTCAAGGTGCTCATTTCTTTCAGCGATAAAGGATGCGCATTAATGGGATTGCCGTGTTTACCGATGTCATAGCTTTCCACGTAAATCTCGGTTGGTTTATACTCATAGTTCTCACTTTCCTGTTCGGCTGACTGGTATATCAGCAGGGCTTTGACAGGCAGGTATTGTTCATTAAATTGCTGGCTCACATTGTTCATGATCGTAACGGTTTAACAGCCTGCTCAGGTCGTTTATGAGGTCAAACAGGCGGGTTTCAAAATCAAAATCAGCTGTTATACTTTCAGGCGGGTAATCGAATAAAGTTACATGTGCAGGTTCATCCATATAGGCAATTTCCTGAAAATGGTTATCAATCATCTCAAACAGGCAATCCTGAAAACAATCGTTTCCACTCCAGTAAAAGCTGATGTACTGGTCTGCGTAAATGCGATCTTCGTCCTGTGGATATAACAAGGCGGAATGGATATTATCGAATATGGAGCGTGCGGGGTACTGCCTGTAAAGCTGTAAAAAACCATCCGCTACCAACTTCCAATCCTGTTCCTTTTTACGGGGTTGAAAGTTCTGAACGACACTTTCAAATGTTATCAGTTTTTGCGGGTCAATAATTTGCGCATAGATTTTCAAGCCCGCATTGTGCATCGTGTACAACTCGTCCAGTTGTTTGTCCCGGCAGGCATCATCTTCCTGATCATCATTCACCCATTGTTCCAAGGTTTCGTACTGGCTTGCCAGATAACTGTCCTGTTCCGTATAAAACGGAACTCCAACCACCTGCTCCAAGTAAGCGAACATGCTGATTATCAATTCAGCCAAGCTTTGACTTTGACCGCATTGCATCCAATGCCATAAGGGACGCACGGGGATATAATATAAGGTCATGTTGGTATCGAACCGTTTAACGGTCGCCAATGTGGCCACATGCCTTTCGTCCTTTGCGATGATGCACAACAGCTTTTCATCGATGGCCTTTAGTTGCTGATAGATGCTTTGCTGTGTTTGGTAGATATTTTGCGGGAAGCTATCATTTACACCAGCGGGTATCTGCAAATCATAGTGTTGGCAAAGGATGGAAAGGGAATATAGAAACTCCCTTTCTGCCCTTTCCCTGCTTCCGCTATATTGCCAAAACGGTGTGAACCTGTGTCTTAAAAAACCATTTCGGTCAGCCCGGCGGGTGCGCTCCGCATAGGGTTGCGCTGAACCTCTCCGGCATCGGGCAAGCGGTTTAACTTGTCCACGAACGCCCCGAATTGCTGTTGTAGCTTCCATTCCCTGTTCTCCTTTTTTATCTTAACCACCCTTGTTTTTAGCTCTCTTATCATGGCTTATCCTTTAAACCCCATCGTACTCTCAAATCGGTACTGCACTTCATCATCCTTAATTTCAGGGCCGATGATTTTCGCATTGGTGAGTACGGGATAATTAGCGGAATAAAAATTCTGTACATCGTTTGCGGTAAATTCCGCTCCGGGGTCTGCCAAACGTACTTCCTGTCCGTTTTCCTTATGCAGAAACACCCTTTTTAATTGGTTAACTATCATGGTCGTATGATTAGCGTTAAACTTCGGTTTGTAAACTGGCGTAGAGTTTCTGCCGTTGCTGCAATTGCTCCCGCCTTTTGTTGATTTCGTTTGCCTTATCAGGGTATTCATCCACATCAGGCAATTGGGCAATAGCTTCCTTGTATTTCATGTCGGTGTTCAACCGGTTCACCCGTTGCATAGCCTCGTCATACAGGCGTGCTTTTTCCACTAAAGCTTCCGTTTCATCGTGCTGTTCCTCCAAATCATCATGCACATCATCCTCATGTTCCTCCGCAGGTTGATTAAACAGGCTGTTATCCACGGCTTTCTTATTATCGACCGTTGCCGTTTTACCGCCCGGTTTTTCGGGTTGTTTTTTGGCCTTGTCCAGTTCGGCCTGATAAGCCTCAAGATTGGCAAACAGCCGCACGGTTTGTTTCGTGGGTTCGCCTATTTCCGTAAAGAACTCTTCATCCAATTCCTGCGCAGTGGCTTTTAACAGCATCGGCGGGATGTTTTTACCCGAGGTGATTTTGGGGTTGTTATTCGCCAATAGCACCGATACGGTAAGCGTACCGCCCTCGTGTGGCTGGATATTGATTTGCAGCGTGCCATTGATTTGCAAACCTGCTATCTGTTCAAAAAAATTCGTTTTCATATCGTTAAAATTTAAAGTGGTTAAAGCCTGTGATGGCAAGGAAAAAAACGCCCGCCCAAAGGCAAATTGTCCCGATAAAATAAATGCCTCTCTCCACGATGACCGTTAAAATGAACCTGCCGTAAGTCGGGAATTGCTGCTGGCCACCGATGCCCCGGCGGTTAAACCTGCGCCTGCCGATGTTATACCGGGCAAATAACCCGATGGTTATCAATAGCAAGCCGCACGTTAAGGTGTATGCACGATGCTTTTCCATTATCTCGTAATTTTTAATGAGAGGTGGCCGTTACCACCTCTGTTTTTTGGCAAAAGATTTGATTTCTGTTAAGGATACCTTATGGCAACCCACCCGGATGAATCTGCTGTTGATTTCGGTGATATTGTACCTGCCTAAAAAGGTTTCTCCACAATTTTCACAACCGCCTTTTTCAAGGGACGCCAAAACGAAACTGTAAAGCAGACGGCCTGCGGATAATGAAAATTCAACCCTTTGGGTGGTTTCGATTATTTGATTAGCCTTATGAAAGCGCAGGTAATCAAAACCGTCAGCAGTCCGCAGATAATGAACTTTGAATTTCCGCCAGTCCTTCAACCGTGTTTTCTGCAAACGCAGGGCCTCAGCTTGCGCTCTTTGTTCCTGTGTTTTTCGCAGTTCCCGCTCCTGTTGCAATAAATCATGGTATTGTTCACCACTTTGAATTTCACCCGCCTTTACCAACACTTCGGGCAGTTCATAGTCAAAGAAATCCGCATAGCGCCTGGCTTCGTCAAATACCCGCCCGATTTCCAGAATGTGCTTTTGTGGCTTACGGGCACCGGCAAGTGAATCAGCAATATTCCTGAGGTCGCCATACCATTTTTCAAAAAGGTCTTCCTTTGACAAATCAGGATCAGGCACAGGCAGTTTATCCAAATGGCGGGAAGCATTCCGGACGATCGTTACATGCGCCGAAGTTGACCTGCTGTAAGTACGCCCAGTGAATAACACGGCCTGTTCTCCCCTTTGATTGGCCACATGTTTGGCTATCAGGAAATGACGCCCATAGGAATAGATGTTGTCATCCTCAAAAAACAAGTTGCTTGCCTTAGCGCTTTCCCCGATACGGTTCGCCCAATTGTGGGCTACCGTATAGATATCTCTAACTCTTTCCATCTCTCTCGCTTTGATTTCTGATAAACTGCCGTTCCTCAAGCTAATTTTTTTGCTGATGCGCCTAACAAGGTGATTTCATTAGTATAAAAGTTCAGGCTTGCCATTGGTTCACCGTCACGGCTCACCCAGGGCTGTGCGGTCATGTGTCCGTACAATTGGACCAATAGTCCTTTGGTCAGATAAGGCGCTATTTTAGCAGTACGCCAGTAAGCGCAATCCACATAAGTAGTTTCCTCTTTTTGTTCCCCGTTCGATGTGTACCTGTGGTTAATCGCCACCCGGAACCCGGTTACTTTTTTGTCGTTTTTTGTTGTTCTCACAGCAGCGTCTGCTACTACTCTTCCGATGATTTCCATTGCTTTTAATTTTAATTCTTAAAAAAATCTGTTTGTCAATGACCATTTCGGCAGAACCCTCATTTGGCCTTTGATAGAGGCAAAAAACTTGCGCGGGGGGCAAGCGGGGCAAGGCTGCCGCAAAAAATACGACCCGAGCGCAGCGAGGTGTGGAGATTTTTTAAAGCGGCACTCGCATGGCCTTGACCGCTGAAGAGGGGTAAATTTGCCTCCAGCAAAGGCTAAATGAAACAGGATTTCAAACTTGGCAGCAGTCCGGGAAAAGTTATGGAAAAGAAAGTTTGAGGTAATTAGGTCAGGATTTTATCCGGCTAAAAGGACAACTGCCCTTCCGGCTACCGTTGCCGGACGAGGCATCCGGAGGGCCCGGTTATCCTTTCCGACGGGTCTTTTGTGAGCGCACAAGGACTGTTTTGGTCATCATATAGGCATAAGCGTAATTAGCTCCGCCAGATAATGTATAGAAATAGTAATAGATGCCGTTTCGTTTAAATAGGACCCGGCCTTCAGAATAACCAATTCTTTTGGTTGGAATAGAAATTTCCGGGCCTTCCATAGTTTTTCAGTCTTCACTTAGTTTGGCTGCTTTTCGACGGCACCAGAATACGGAGGCTTGCAAGCCTTATCCACAAAAGGATCCCCGTCTATGTCAGCCACAACAGGCTTTGTCTCTTCCCTTTCTTTTTTGGGCTGGTTAAAAAAAACACTCGTTCCATTGCTGAACATAAAGGGACCTTCCGGTCTGTTCGCCGTTAAATGATAAGTACCGAGCCTTGAATCAGGCTTAACAATGGTAGCATACAAATGATAAGGTGTACGTTTTTTTAATTACCATGCCAGGGGTCCCATATCTGAAATAGCGCTTTTTTTCCCTTCCGGGCCATAGGTATAATGTTTGTTCCAATCAATGCCCGGAAAAAAGCGTTCCTTTATAGCTCCAGTTAACAAGGTCCTTTGAGGTCCATACTACTGGCGGTCTCATTTCCTGCAAATCATGGTCAAGAGATGACCGGTTGAGGTAAAGGCCGGTTATTTTGCCGCGCTTTAGCTTCAAAACCGACAAATAAGAGCCCCAATAAACCTAAACTCTTAAAAAAACTATTGTTCATAAGCATTCTTTACTCAGATTTCCGCTGTCCAATCGCGATAGCCGATCGGCTGGTAATATCTGGATATTAACTGAATTCCAGCAGAAGTCTCGACTTTCGAATGTAGTTGTTTAAATAAGAAGATCCCAAGACCATTCATACTCCACCATCTGTAACATTTTTTTTATTCTCTGAATTTTATAGCTCATAACATCATGCTGCAATTCCCCCGACTATGTGTTTTGTATCATTTTCATATAAGCCTAACAATATCAATCAGCCGGCCATTTCCTTAACGAGGCATTCTTCACATATCAGCCGATAAAGACGCCTGCCATATCTGATGTTTTGTACCATCCCGGCATACCCGGCATTTTATCGGTTATCAGTTTTCCATTAATGCGAAGATTTTCGAATACCACATTTTTGACATTCCCGAGATCATCATAGGTGGTGATTATTGACGTCAATTGCGTTGTTGCTTGACCCGGAATGCCTTTACTTATGGATCACTGGTCAATTTCTGCGGAATATCCAACTTTGATCACCGTATTAAGCCTAATTTCGGTATAATAAATTAAGGATTATAAATCTCTATTTTATCATGATTGAAGTTCAAAGGCAACCATAAATACCCAGACTTTTCCAGATTGGTTTTATCCCAAACATCACCCATAAAAATAAACGCTCCTGGCTTGTTAATAACAGGTTGTACAAATGCTCCCTGTGAGAAAAAGGTTACCTCTGCATTTGACCCTTTACATGGATTGCCCTGCTCTTTCCATGGCCCCATAACATGATCAGCAACCGCGTATGATGCCGCATTCGGCGACCAGCCCGAACAACCTGATGTAATTAAATAGTACTTCCCTTTATTTTTAAAGATAGCAGGGCTTTCCCTTCTCTTATTCTCAAATATTCTTACGTAAGTTGTTGTTGGTTTTAAATAATCATCACTCAACAGGCAAACATGCATGGTGTTATTATCCTCAGAAGAGTAAATCAGGTAAGCTATACCGTCTTCATCTTTATACAAAGTCATGTCCCTTAACATTTGGTCATTGGGTTTTATGCTGCCCTGGTATTGGTACGGCCCGGCCGGACTATCACTTATGGCAACTCCGCCCCGTGAGTAGTTATAGTCGTTTTTGTCTATGTGCATCCACATCACAAACTTCTTTGTACGTCCATTATAGATCACTTTAGGTCTTTCTATCACCCTGCCGGTATCCAGGTCATTACCCGGGTCATTAACAACCGATTTTAAGGCTATTCCCCGGTATTTCCAATGTTTCAGATCGACAGATGAATAACAAGATATCCCTCCTGCCGGAACCCGGTAATCTTCCCAGTTCTGGCCTGGAACAAGCCAGGTTTTCCCATTTTTTATTTCGCCAAAAAGGTAATAAACACCTTGATGATACATTACACCAGGTCCGTGGGCATTGATGGGCTTACCATCTGTATCAAGTAATACCCTACCATGTGCAGATGTATCGGCAATAGATTTGTTCGTATTTGCAAAGGCTAAACTTTTAATAACTATTAATAATGTAATAAGTGAGATGTGTTTCGTTTTCATTTAGGTTGACGTTATCAGGATATAAATTGACTGGAATCATTATCGGCGATTCCAGTCAAAATTGTTTAACTTTTTAATTATTTTCAATTCAGGCCCAATATGGAGCAGTGTTGCTGTTTAGTTTCCTAAGTTCGGATTTAATTGCAGATCGCCGGATGGAATAGGCAAATAGTATTGCGGCGTTCCAATTGGGGCATTTTCTGACGGATCTCTGTTAGCAATAACCTGGGTCAGCAGCTGTAAACGTACTATATCAAACCACCTGGTATATTCGCCCGCAAATTCCCATGCTCTTTCATTAATGATCGCTTTTACAAAATCTGCACTTGATAAACCACCCAAAGGAACTAAACCGGCACGTGAACGTACTGCATTAACACTGGCGTAAGCCTGGTCATTGGCAGCGCCGCTCCTGGCTTGTGCTTCGGCATATATCAATAAAACATGGGCATAGCGCATCATTTGAACGGTACCACTTGAACCGTCAGTACTACCCTCAACGGGTGCCCTGAATTTCTCAAAATAAGGATGTTTTACAGCATCGCTCTGCCATGGTATGGTTGTACCATCAGACTTTTTAATGACGGTGTGGAAAGTGGCATCTTTTCTTGGCCCGGCCGGGAAATCATTGAAAAATTTGATTTCGGTAAAATAATCGTCCCAGCCGTTTTCTTCTCCGGGCATTGCAGAAGAACCATAAAGTGCATTTGAATTAAACCAGTTACAGGTACCGCAATTATGAATGGCAAATACTTCTTCAGATGTTGTTGTTCCTACCCTGGTATTCTGCCATAATGTGCTCAGATCAGATACCAGATCAAAACCATAGGCAGCCTTATTGTCAATTACCTCTTTTGCCTTGGCAGCTGCCAATGCATATTTTGTATTATCGTTAACGGGCCAACCGCCTTCTGTAAGGTAAACATCCGCAAGCAGCGCTGACGCGGCGCCTTTTGAGGTACGACCGGCATCTAATTTTTTGTTCTGCATCAGTTTTTCAGCATTCAGCAGATCGCTTTCAATTAGTTTATATACTTCGGCAGGAGCAGATGTCCCCACCTTTAAAACATCCGGGTTATAAACTTCCGATGTGATTAGCGGGATCTTTCCCCATAGTCTGATAAGCCAGTAATAATCAAGCGCGCGCAGGTAATAAGCTTCGCCCAGGATTTGATTGATGGTGGCAGCATCGCCTGTGGTTGATTTATAATTGTTAATGATGTTGTTAGCACCCTGTATAGATTTATAACAGCCGTTCCAGATATTGAGCATCCTTCCGTTAAGATTGGAAACATGGTATTGATCAAACTCCCGCAAATCGGCCTTGTTGCTGGCCGGATGTGTGGTCAGGTCATCGGAGCCCATTAACACAGCAACTACCGCTGCTGTAGTAAACCCGCTTACCCAGGTGGTTGACAATGGTTTATAAGCACCTACCAATGCTGCATTTAAACCGGCTACGGTACTTAATGCCTGCGTTCCTACTACCTGTCCTTTAGGGTCTTCTACCAGCGCCTTTTTACAGCCCATTACCGACAGGATCATTATTATAATTAATATCTTTTTCATAATTTATCTTTTCTATAAGTTTAAAACTTGAATATCGCGCCCACATTAAATGTCTTCGAGTTAGGATAAGAACCAAAGTCAATGCTTTGGGTAACATCCGAACCCGAACCCGCGTTAGTGGATTCCGGATCAAATCCTTTATACTTGGTTATGGTAAATAAATTGGTTGCACCTATAAATAGCTTAAGGTCCACATTTTTAATAGTTCCTTTTGGCAGGTGATAAGAAATATTCAAGTTCTTTAGCCTTACAAAGTTTCCGTTCTCCAAAAAACGGCTCGATTCAAAATAGTCTGTATTGGTCGAACTGAATGCAGGTATATTTGATGTTTCATTAACACCGGGTATATACCTGTTCAAAACCCCTACGTTGGTAGCTTGCTTGGCATCTGCATTAGCGGTTATGGAACTGGCATAAGTGTAATCAAGCTTACTAAAACCTAATAACGACTGTACAAATATATTTACTGAGAAATCACCATACGTAAAGGTATTATTCCAACCCAGCGATTGTTTAGGCGTACCGTTTCCGATGATCTGAAAATCACTACCGTTTATCGCATTGTCCCCGTTCAGATCCTGATAGTGTGAATCACCCGGCTTATTGCCATATTTGGCAGCTTCGGCAGCCTCATTTGGTTTCCAGGTTCCCAAATATTTCAATCCCCAGTATGACCCAAGCGCATAACCGGGTTTAATAATAAATTCAGGTTGGGTTGACAGGCCCGCACCTGCGTTTGCAACACTTTTGTCTGAAAACACACTGGCTAATGTACCTAAGCTTTTAACAAGATTTTTTTGAAACGTTATATTAAATGAGCTCGACCAGGTAAACTTACCTGATTGTACAGGTGTACCACCAATGTTAAATTCAAGCCCGCTGTTTTTCATTTTCCCTACATTACTGATAATGTTTCCCCCACCGGCATAGGCAGGCAACGGAAGGGATAAAAGCAGGTCCCTGGTATTCTTAATATAGGCATCGGCTGTAAAACTCAATCTGTTGTTAAATAATGACAGGTCTAAGCCCACGTCTTCTGCTTGTGTTGTTTCCCATTTCAGAAAAGGATTGGCGGCATTACCCAGTACAATCCCTGAAGAAACCGACGTATTGTTAAAACTGTTGGCAGCAGAAAAGGCATCGCTAAGATAGGTTGAAAGCGTAGCATAAGGGTTAATGGCCTGGCTACCCGTTAAACCCCAACTGCCCCTGATTTTAAATGTATCAAAAAGATTCAATTTTTTAATAAAGGGCTCTTCAGAAAGCTTCCAGCCTAAAGCCACTGATGGAAAGGTACTTTCCTGGTTAGTGGGTTGAAACTTTGAAGATCCATCCCGCCTGACAGAAACGGTCAGCAAATATTTGTCTTTATAAGCATAATTTACCCGGCCTAAATAAGAGATTAAAGCTGATCCTGAATAAGCAGAACCTGCCGATTGTGTAGTAGATAAGGCAAGGTTATCATAGCCCAGGTTGGCAAATGTAAGGCTATTAGCATTGGCGCTAAATCCCGTTGAGGTATATTTTTGCTGCTCAAATACCGCGGTTACATTTAAGCTATGTACGTTGTTGAACAGGTGCGAATAGTTTAAGGTATTGGTATTTTGTAAATTGAACAATTCTGTAGATGTGCGGCTGGCGTTTGGAATGTTATTGGTTACAGATGGTCCGGAATAATTTTTTCCCTGAATATTTTGATAATCTACACCAAAGCTTACGTCTAATGAAAGGTCCTTGAAAAAGTGGTAATTCGCACCGCCGTTTAAAGTTACATTAGAGTTGTCGACGATATTTTCTACATCGTTTGCCAAGGCAACTGGATTATAGCGAATAGAACCAAGCGGATCTACCAGGGTATATGTTCCGGCAGCGGTCCTTACGGGTGTAGTAGGCGCCCATGCTAAAGCCTGATTAACTGAGCCACCGGTACCCTGATTACTTGTATTCAGGGTTTCTCTTCGTATGGCTGAAATGTTAAGCCGGGTGGATAACTTATCAGAAAACTGCGAATTTATATTTGACCTTAGGGCATACCGTTTATAACCTGAGTTAATGACTATCCCTTCCTGATTCAGATAATCTCCTGAAATAAAGAATTGGGTTTTGGCATTGCCACCTGAATAGCCTAATTTATATTCCTGTCCGGGCGCCGTCCTGAAAACTTCATCCTGCCAGTTAGTTCCGCCAGTAACCCTGAAATTATCTATCTGCGCCTGGGTAAAATAAGGTGATATACCAAGAGCCGTATTTCGGGCATTTACCGTGGTAGCAAAATCAGCCGCACTTAGCAGATCCATTTTCTTGATAACCCTTGATGAATAAAATATGGGTGTAAGGGTTATTTCCTGCTTTTCAGCATTCCCTTTCTTTGTTGTAATTAAAACCACGCCATTTGCGCCCCTGCTCCCATAAATTGCGGTGCTTGACGCATCTTTTAAAACTTCTATATTAGCGATATCATCGGGATTCAGGTTATTAAAATCACCACCTATAAAACCATCAATAACATAAAGCGGATTGTTATCGCCAAGTATCGAATTGGAACCTCTCACCCTGATCTTAACATCACCTCCGGGTGCTCCGGAATTGCTAACCACCTGCACCCCTGCAACCCTGCCTTGTAAGGCCTGGTCAACACGGGTAACCGGTTGATCTTTAAAATCTTTGGATGACAGGCTGGATAGGGAACCGGTTACATCAGATTTCTTTTGCGTGCCGTAACCTATAACAACCACTTCTGACAGGTTTTTACTATCCGCCAACAGCTTTACGTTAACCGTAGACCGACCGTTGATATCGATTTCCTGTTTTATATAGCCGATGTACGAAAACACCAGCGTAGCATTTACTGATGGCACATTAATTGAATAATGGCCGGCATTATCGGTGACCTGCCCCGTTGTAGTGCCTTTTACCCCTACACTTACCCCGGGTAGCGTAATTCCTTTTTCATCTTTTACAATACCGGAAACGTTGGACGTTTGGGCACCGGCAATAAATGAATGGAATGCAAATAACAGAACAAATAAAGCTACCAGCTTTCCTCGCCGAAACACTTGCCATGAATCAGTATTCAGCGGTAACGTAATGGGTAAAGCCCCATTAATGGAATGTAAGTTTTTACTCATAATAAATAATTTTGTAAATAATTAGGTTATCGAACGTTACCATCCATGCCAGCTAAATCAGTCAACTCAAGGAGGCGGGATATAACAATTGGTTGATACAAATGAATAGAAAAAACAAGCAGGTGAGTGCGCTGTAACGTCCATATTATGCGCTCAAATAACCTAAAAAAGCCCCATAATGAGCATTATGAGGCTTTTTAGCTATTTAAAGTATTGACTAACCTGTTTTAACTTCTTTTATAAACTGAGATGGCGTTTTTCCAAACTCTTTTCGGAATGCTTTTTGAAAGTATGAAACACTCAGTATCCCGATACGTTCAATAAGCTCAATTTGGGTTACATCTTCGTGGGTCATGATATAAGCGGCTTTTTTCAATCTAATAGTTCTCACAAACTCATTGATAGACTGGTCTGAAATACTTTTTATTTTTTGATAAAGCTTGGAGCGGCTTGTAAACATGTGGCGGCAAATGAAATCTACGTCCAGTTCCGGTGTTTGAATATTAGTTTCAATCAGCTTAATTAATTTATCTAAAAATGCTTTGTCTTTAGCCGAATGTACCAATTCGGTAGCTTCTGCATAATAATCCTGCGTGTACTTTATTTTTAGCTTTTGCTTTTGCTCAAACAGGTTATGTATAGTTAACAACAGCAAATCGGTACTTAACGGCTTGGAAAAATAATAATCGGCGCCAGATTCCAGCCCTTCCAGCCTGGCTTCCAAAGCGTCCTTTGCTGATAATATCAAAAAAGGGATGTGGCTTGTTTCAAATTTCTCCTTTATCTGTTTACATAGCTCAACGCCATTCATAACCGGCATCATCACGTCGCTTATTATTAAATCCGGAACTATTTCTATAGCGAGGTCAAGTCCCTGTTTCCCGTCAACCGCTTCATATACCAAATAGTGCGGCTGTAACACATCCTTTAAAAAAGATCTGAGCTCATCATTATCTTCAACCAGCAAAATATGTTGCTTAGCAGCAGTTTTCATTTTGGTTTCCTGCACTGGTATCTCAGACTGAGCGGGCATAAGAATCTCTGTATGGTCAACTTTCTCCAGCATAGTTACTGCTTGACCTGCATTATGCGCATTTCTTTCAGCCTGTGAATAATTTACCGCTTCAAGCGGAAGCGCTATAATAATTTCAGTCCCTTTATAACGCTCACTGTAAACATAAATATCGCCTTTGTGCAATAAGGTTAAGCTTTTCACCAGTGCAAGTCCCACACCTGAACCCAGGTGGTTATTACTGATCCGGTAATAACGGTCAAATATCTGACTAATTGATTCTTTTGAAATGCCAATACCTGTATCTGCCACTCTGAAGTATATATATGAGCCGGCACGATGCTCATTCAGCAGGCTATATTCTGCATCATAAGCCGGTTTGTACCCGTCAAAAGCAAAAAACACTTCTAACGTAATACAGCCGCTGGCAGCCGTATATTTAAAAGAGTTATTAAGTAAATTGAATAGTATTTTTTCTACAATCTGCTGATCAAGCCACGCTAAAGTTTGCTGTTCTTCAAGCTTTAAGACAAATGTTATCTGTTTGTTATCAGCCAGATGCCTGAATTCATTAAATAGTTCATTTATAAACTCACTGAGACTTACAGGCGCTACCCGGAGCTTAACGGCGCTGTCTGCCACTTTGCGAAAATTCATCAACTCATTGATCAGGTTGATCAGCCTTTTAGCATTCCGGTACATGATCTGGTAGGTATGCTGATAAGCGGTATAGGTATTTTCTTTAATTAAACTTTCTAAAGGGCCAATTATCAAAGTTAACGGCGTCCTGAATTCGTGCGATATATTGGTAAAAAAATGCAATTGCTGTTGATAAAGCTCTTCTTTTTGCTGATGCATCTCTTCGCGTTTCTTTTCTTCCACATCACGTACGGCAAGCTCACTTTTTAGCCTGTACCACCGGGCCTGATAAACATAGATGCCAACCAATCCAGAAAGAGCTAGTATAAAATATATAATTTTGGCCATGGTTGATTTCCACCAGGGAGGAGTAACAATAATTGAGAGAATGGCTTTGTCTTTGCTCCAAACCCCATCATTGTTAGTTGCTTCTACTATTAAGGAATAATCTTCATAATCAAGATTGTTATATGCGGCTGTAGGATTATTGCCATTCGTAAATTTCCAACCTTTATCAAATCCTGTCAGTTTATACCGGTACCTGCACTTCTGCGGATTTGCATAATGCATAGCAGAAAAAGAGATTACAAAATTGTTTTGAAGGTAATTCAGATTAAGCCTGTTGCTATAACTTATTGATTTTTCCAATATAATTCCCGAAGTCCTCTCCTCACCTACTACCACTCTTTTACTATTGACGATGAGATCAGTAAATACAGGATGGGCTGCTATTTCGTTTCTTTTAATACTATCCGGAAAAAAATAATTGAGGCCGTTGATCCCTCCAAAATACAATCTTCCGTCTTTACCCTTATAGGATGCGCCTACTTTAAAACTATTTCCCTGTAAACCATCATTTTTATCAAACCTTACCAATTTGTTATTGCCAGCATCCAAACATTCCAACCCATTACCACCCATCCATACTCGGCCTTTATCATCCAGCTCAATGGTTTCCACATCATTAAATACACCATACCGGCTGCCGTACGTTTTTACCCGATAGGTGTTATCCTTTTTTAACACCAGATAGTCCAGACCGCCACCTATGGTACCCACCCAGTATGAACTGTCACTTTGTTTTTGTATAGGAAAAATATAGTTGGAGCTCAAAGAATTAGGCCGGCTATTTACCTGGTAGTGGAAAGTTTTGATAACATGGCCTGAGCTATCAATAACCAGCCGTGTAAGACCATGTATACTTGAAACAAGTAATTCAGGTTTGCTTTTGTCTGCCCAGATCAGGTAACCCGAGCCCGAACCCCAATATTTAACCCGGTATAGGTTTTTTTTATCTTGGCTTATACAGCCAAACCCATTATAATAGCTGCCAAACCACATATTACCATAACAATCCTTTGTTAAACTGGCAATGGAATGGACCGGAAATTTTGCATAACCGGCAGGGTGCCACAAACTATTGCGTTTTTGGTTAACGATATCAATACCTTTATCAGTCCCTATCCATAAATTGTGGTCATTATCTAATTCCAAAGCATCAATTTCATTGCTTTTCAGTTTTACCGCGCTGTTTTCAGCATTATAACGGGTGAATTTTCCGGTATGAAGATCATACTCATTCAAACCGCCGGCATTGGTACCTATCCAAACCTTTTGACCGGATTCCTCCACTATTGATCTGATGTGATTCCCTGACAAAGTATTAGGAACCTCTGGGTTATGCTGAAAGGTATAAAACAGTTTCGCATTCAGATCGCAAAAATCAACTCCACCGCCAAAAGTGCATACCCATAAACATTCAGAACGGTCAATAAATATTTTATCCAGGTAATTGGTATTCAAGCTTTTGACAAAACTCTGCGTGGTAATAGTTTGTTTTAAATTAAACGCCTTATCCAATAAAAATAGCCCGGCATCGGTACTAACCCAATAATTCAGCTTTTTGTCCTGTATAATATCATTGATAAATGAACAGCCCGGGATCAGGAAATGTTGAAAGGAGTGTATTTTTAAAGCCGGTACACCTAGTGACGACAACAATTCCCGGCTGTTTTCCTTAGCTAAAACAATGGTTGTACCTTGCACAACCAACACCTGATTTTTGCGGTTAAGAAATACTTTATTTAAATTATTGAAGTAACGCCCTACACCATCAATAATATCAAAATGCCAGAAATGATACGAACGATCCAATACCCAGGCACCACGATTGCTTGATAACCAGATATTACCTGCGTTATCAAGGGTCATATCAGTATATCTGATGCCACGTGGATAGTTTAAGGAAATATCTACTAACGTTTTACCGCTTATTTTAAATAACCTGAATTGATCTTCTGCAAGAGTGGCTAACAAATTACCTTTTAAAGCAAGCAATCGGGTGTAGGTTTTATTGCCGGTATTGTGCTGTACGTTATCAACATCCGTGTATTTCTCTGATTGGGGGTCAAAGAATTGAATACCATCTTCTGAACCTAACCAAATTCTGTCATTTTCATCAAGGCACATGCTTCTGATCCGGTTCTTGAAGGAATTACTCTTTGGGACACTGGTATTATAAAACCTTTTGATAGCATGTCCGTCATACCTATCCAATCCAAACAAGGTAGCAATCCAGATAAATCCAAGCCTATCCTGTTTAATCTCTTTAGCGTCCGTATGCGATAGTCCATCATCAACAGTCAGATAAGAAAACCTTAAAGGGTTTTGCTGGGCATTTACAGCCATCTTTCCGGAAAGAGTAAAAAAAAATATAATGCCTGCCCTCGCAAAGGTTTGAACGATTACTCTCCAGTTCATGATCATTATTAAACCATAAAGTTAACATTCCAGAGGAGTAATTGGTTAATTGAAGTAATCTGATAATTAAATCAATACACCTATCACGGTCAATCATATAGCACATACATCAGGCTGCAATTCTCCCGGCCATGTGTGTTTTGTATCACTTTTCATATAAGCGTAACAATATCAATCAGCCGGCTATTTCCTGAACGAGACATTCTCCACATGTTCGCCGATAAAGATGCCTGCCATATCTGATGTTTTGTACCATCCCGGCGTACCCGGCATTTTATCAGTTATCAGTTTTCCATTAATGCGAAGATTTTCGAATACCACATTTTTGACATTCCTGAGATCATCGTAGCCGGCGATTATTGACGTCATTGCGTTGTTGCCATTGTAACTTAGGTTTTTGAACGTAACATTTTCTATGCCCCTTCCTGGTGATGTACAATATTTTTTATTAAAAAACACACGCAGATTAAGCAATTGCCCATGCCGAAAATCCTCAATCCGAATATTGTCGAAACTGACATTTCTGATCAGATTGCTATCGCCTGCGTTTAAACTCAGGCATCCCTGGTAATCTAATTGACCTTCCATATGATCCAATATATCCAGGTTTTGATAAGTCAGTTCTTCAAGAACTACAGGGTCTGTTGTGCTGCCGTGCGTACCGATCAGTATCGGATGGGCCACATCAGCCCAAAGTGTCGAATTTTTCATTATTACGTTTTTGCAGCCGCCTTTGAATTCTCCACGGGAACCATAGACCGTTGTACAATCATCCGAATTTCTATTAAATACCCCATCGAATACGACGTTTTTACTTGAAACAACATTCATCCCGTCTCCCCACCGCCAGTAGCTGATTGCTTTTACATTGTTGATCATGACATTTTCCGAACCTCCGGTGAAGCACTGACTGGAAATAATACCGTCTACCTCTACATTCTTAGACCAGGCAATTCTAACCCCTTTGCCGGCAGCCTGTTCGAGCATACCCCTTCCCTGTATCTTAACGTTACTAACCTTTTCGATTAATATCTGGCCGCTTACCACCGCCCCGCCGGCGATATATACGGTCTTTCCAGCAGGAACTTTTAACTTCCCTCCAGCTATCTGGTGATATCCCGGACCGAAGTAGATCACATTTGTATCGTTTGGCGCGGGTATATTTTCCTCTATTGGATTTGCAAAAAGCTGAAGGTTACCGAAAATATCGCCATTAACTTCTATTGATAGATTGGCCGGTTTTTTCAATTTGAAAAGTATCGTCCGGTTTTTCAAATCATGTTGAATACCATAAGAAAGCGGCCTGATTCTCGCGGTCTTGACCGGGCCTTTATTGAAGGTAACGGAAACCTCAACCTCACCAGAGAAATCGAAATAGGCCATTGATGAAGCCTGTTGCTGATGTTGAGTGCCGATGACCCTATCAACTTTAATGAGATATGCGGGCAGATCCTGCCATTTTCCGCCGGGAACTCTTACACGCACTGTAAAGGATTGATTTTGGGCGATACCAACAGGAGCCGGATAGGCTTTGAGCTTATTCTCAGCTCGTCCGCGGCTTACAAACACAAGCAGAAAGCATATAATACATAAAAATTGTCCGAATGTTCGATACGTTCTAATTTGTTTCATAAAATATTAGGAACAGCGCTTACTGCTCTTCGTGAAAGACAAGAAGAAACATTCGGGATACTCAAACAAGCAATTCTTACTTAACGAAGCTTTCAGCCCGTAAAACCAGGTCGTTATATTTCCAATTTATTTCAGTTACATTTTGAATCTTTCGATTTGAGGTACGTGTATGTTTTATTTTAAAGCGATTAGAATTTTACTTGTATTTTTTTGAGTATAAATATTTCGCGCTCTTATATTACCTAATAGCGGCCTGCCTGATCAGATCAAAATCGGCTCCAATTATAAAGCAGTGCATTTGAGTCTCGGGGTATACCCGGGTGTTTAAATATTCAAGATAAACGAAACCAGTATTCAGGATTTGTTGCAAAAAGTTGCATTCCGGCATGAGCAGCAGGGGCATTCAAAACACTTATTTTTTCTCCATTATAATCCCTATTATAAAAGTTGTATCGTCTGGCACTTTCCATTTAATTGAGGTTCGTTAAGTACTAAATTCAAAGCCCGTTAACTGCTTACTGTCCAAGTGGCCCTGACTTTAAACGATAGCCTGGTCAATGCTACCTGGTAATATCGAAGGGCCTTGGTGATTATTGTTGGAAAAGGCAGATCTGCATGTTTTTTCGATAAAAATTTTAATAATATGAGTATGACATTATTTAAATCATGTCCTTAGTTTAAAGAAACGCAATTCCGGCTTTTCACAATCATATTCCTGATAATTAAAACTTAAACAATGAGCCATTTAAAACCAAGAAGCCACCTGGTGCGGGTATCCGAGATTCTCACGACAAAAAAGTATCCGTTTAAAATACCAACTGGATGATTAAGTATGGTCATTGTGGGTAAGTCCTCACTGCCAAACCATGCGGAATTTAGTAGCGACGGCCTCCCATCCTCCGAAGAGCAGTTTTCAATAATTAGCACAACCAATTAATTAAACATTCAATAAATTATGAGAAAAGCAGTACTTAATTACAAAGCGTTTGCAGCGCTATTTACCATACTGCTGGCATTGGTAAGTTTTCGCGGCTTCGGCCAGTCGACAGTGTCGGGACAAATCACCGACGCAAAGACGCATGAAACAATTATCGGTGCCACAGTAAAGGTAAAGGGCACATCAACAGCAGTTGCGACAGATGTGAAAGGCAACTTCAAAATTGCCGCTTCACAGGGTGAGATCCTCCAAATCAGTTATTTGGGCTTCAGTCCTTTAGAAATTGAAGCGGATCCCAAAACGATTATGCATATCAGCCTTAGCGCTGTGCCGAATGACCTCAACGAGGTAATCGTAGTCGGCTACGGCACCAGGAAAAAAGAAACATTAACGGGTGCTATCTCCCAAGTCGGATCTGAAGTGTTCAAAGACAGACCGGTACCCAACGTGGCACTTGCGCTGCAGGGAGAGATTCCAGGTTTGGTAGTTACCAGAAACTCACCCAGGCCGGGCAATGAAAATTTGACCATCAGGCTACGCGGGGAATCGTCCACTTCGGCTGTTTCACCGCTGATCATTATTGACGGTGTGCCGACTGTAGCAGATTTTGAGATCAGCACTTTAAATCCTAATGACATTGAATCAGTCACCGCACTTAAAGATGCATCTGCTGCAATTTACGGTGCACGTGCGCAGGGAGGTGTATTATTGATCACAACCAAACGAGGCAAGGGAAAACCTCGGATTAATTACAATCCAAGTTATAGCATAAACACGGTTGCTAAAACAGTTCCCTGGGCCAATATGATGCAGTGGGCCAGCCTTTATCTTGAAACATCAATGCAGGACAGGGCCGATGCGTCTGGCACCCCAATCCAGTATCTTCCGCAATGGACACTTGCCAACCTGCAGAGAATGGCAAACGGAGAATCATTTGATTATACACAGCCAAGCGGATTGGTATCGCATTATGGTGATAATAACTGGCAAAGGGCACTTTACGGAAATTCAAATTCACAATTACAGAATCTCTCGCTCACGGGTTCAACAGATAATACAGGTTATGCAGCATCTTTGGGATATTCGAACAATAAGTCCGTTCTTAAAACAGCTTATGACGGCGAAGTAAAATATAATGCCCGCTTTAACTATGATTACCAGATCTCTAAAAAAGTAAAATGGCAATCAGGTATCGCGTACGATACAAGAACAGTAAAAAGCCCCAGAAATGGCGTCGGAGCAGGCTTTTTTGATGCCCCCATTTTTCCCGTCTACAACAGCGTTGGTAATTACTATGATGATTATGGTTACCGCAACCCGGTCGCGATGACGCAGGCAGGTGGTCGTATCAGGAATACGGACAACTTCTTTCGTTTCAACACCCGGCTCTCGGCAAATATCATTGACGGTTTAACAATAAGCGGAACAGCAGCAATCACCAAACGTGACGGCATGAAAAACGAATATAATCAAACTTATAATCTTTACAGCTGGACCGGAGACCGTGTAACTTCAACCATTTATAATCCAGCTTTCGTAGGGGAAACGATCACAAATACCATCTATAACAACTTCGGTGTCCTCGCAGATTACAATAAGACCTTCGCGCAAAAGCACAATGTGGCAGTTACATTAGGCAGTACTGCCGAGCTTCAGGAAGACAGGGTTTTGGGCGCTGGGCGCACAGGCCTGTTATACCCGGGCCTTTACGATTTGAATACCGCGACCCCGGTAAACGCGACCAATAACAGCTCAGACGTTAAGGTAGGGCTAACATCGTACCTTGGACGTTTTGACTACGATTATAATAAACGCTATCTTCTGGAACTGATTGGCCGTAGTGATGCCTCTTCCCGCTTCGATGCTGATCATCGTCGGCAAAACTTTTACGGCGTTTCGGCCGGGTGGGCCTTATCAGAAGAGAGTTTCATGAAGCCATTAAAGTTTGTGAACTACCTTAAGGTGCGTGCGGGCTATGGAGAAACCGGCGGACTCGGGGGCGGCACGAATGGCTTATCAAGCACAAATGGTGCAATTGGCGCTTTCAACTATGTATCCGGCATTGGCGCCGGAACCGCAATATTCGGTAGTACAGCCGCCGTACAGGGTACCAACTCAATCTCCAATATATACAATGTCGAGCTGACCTGGGAACGGATGCTGAACAAAAATATAGGAGTTGACTTCACCTTATTCAGCAACAAGCTTAGCGGATCCTTTGATGTATACGAACGTAAAAACACAGGGTTAATCCTCAGCTTGATTTATCCTGGCGTATTAGGTGCAAATGCGCCCCCAAGCAATGCAGGCAACCTCAGGGTACGCGGGTTTGAAGCAACGCTCAACTGGCGTGATAAAATTGGCGAGGTTTCCTACAATATCGGCCTGAATTTAAGCAACAACAAAAACCTTTTGGTGAAGCGAACCGGCGCAACTGCCATCGCACCCGGACAAAACCTTCCTTTACAAGGATATCCGCTCAATTCACTTTTCCTTTACAAAACGAATGGGGTATTCCCAACACAGGCTGCCGCAGATGCCTATACCGCGAAATACACCGCGAGCACCACTGGCAACCTTGGCTCCATGACCGGAAATAGTAAACTGCGTGCAGGCGACCTAAGCGTTGTTGATTTGAACAGTGACGGTGTTTTGAATACAAGTGACCTGTATTTTGCAGGTGATGCTGATCCCCACTATACATTCGGTACAAATCTTGGTATACGCTGGAAAAATTTCGACCTTTCCGCCTTCTTCCAGGGAGTACTTAAACAAAATTTATTGCGTGGCGGGAATGGCAGAGCTCCATTCTTTCGCAATTACTTAAATATCAATACGTATTATATTGGAAAAACATGGACACCGGATAACACCGATGCCCTGTACCCGAGGTTATCATTTGACAGTAACCGGAATAACTGGAACTGGGCAGTTAATGACGCAAACATGGAAACTCTCCGTTATGTTCGACTGAAAAATATGATCATCGGATATACCCTACCAAAACAATGGATGGACAAATTAGGCATAAAGCGGGTGCGGGCATACGTTTCCGGGAACGACTTGCTGACATTCTCATCTGTTAAGGACGGCTTTGATCCGGAAAGAGGAACCTCGTCTGACAGCAGCTATCCTTTCATCAGAACATATACATTCGGCTTGGAAGTTGGATTTTAAATATTGTGGATAAATGAAAAAATTAAACTATATAATAGCGCTATTCCTGATTATTTCAGCAAGCGCATGCAAAAAGACATTTTTGGATCTGAACCCGATCGACCAGCCTACGACGGCCTCGTTCTTTCAGAATGCGGCCCAGTTCAAATCATTTTCCAATGATTTTTACAATAAAATGATAGGCTTTCGTCCTGTAAAATCCGATGTTCAGGGTGCCGGAAATAGTAATATTTACGATTTCATGGACGCAGGCTCCGATTTGACAGAAGCAATCAGCACTTACGGTCAAGGTGCAGTATCGACACCGCAGACCGATATTTACTGGTTAAATACCTATGCCTATATCCGTGCCAATAATGTATTGATCGAAGCAGCGGATAATTACACCGGTGACAAGGCAGCGATCAAACAATATGTGGCGGCAGCCTATTTCTTTCGCGCCTGGCACCATTTTTTGCTTTTGAAGAGATTTGGCGGAATACCACTGGCGACCAAAGTACTGAATGTAAATTCAGCTGACCTTCAGGCACCGAGAAACACGCGCTACGAAGTAGCAAATCAGATTTTTAAGGACCTCGATGTTGCTATCGCAGGCTTGCCATTAGAGGCATCCATTGCAGCAGCAGATAAAGGACAAGTAAGTCAGCAAGCAGCCAAAGCTTTTAAAGCACGTGTGCTGCTTTATGAGGCGACCTGGGAGAAGTACGTTAGTACCTCTACCGACTGGGCTCAAAACCAGAAAAAGGCCGACAGTACAACAACATGGCTTACGCAGGCTGCTAACTTAGCCTCCCAGGTAATGACAGACAATACCTATTCGTTGTTCAATGGAGTAGACACATTGAGTTATTATTACATGTTCAACCTCGATGATGCCAATTCAAACCCGAAAGGATTGACCAAAACAGCTAATAAAGAATATCTCCTATCAAGCCACTATGACTATACGCTTTTACAAGGCAACGCTAACTTAACCCACACGTTAGTAGGTTGGGGACCTTCCAGGAAAATGATGGATATGTATCTTTGCACGGATGGGCTTCCTTTTACGGTGTCCCCACTGGCTAAAGGGTACGCAAAAATGACGGACGAATTTGAAAACCGTGAATGGAGATTACGCAGCCTAGTCGTTATACCTAAAAAGAAATATTGGGGATTTGGTTCAACGACCGGAGCAAATTATAATTTGGCTAATTATATTACGACATTTAATTTTCCGGCTATCATAAAGCCTTACTATCCGGACCTATATACGAATATAAACGGCGGTTACCCGAATCGTAAATTCTGTTCTGAAGAATCAACAAGGGCCGATTACCAGGAATCTTATGATTATCCCCAAATACGCCTTGCGGAAGTCTATCTGATTTACGCGGAAGCAAAATGTGAGTTGGGCGGAGGTTCTATTTCAGATGCAGATCTGAACATATCGATTAACAAAATCAGGGCACGTAACGCGGTTGCCCCGCTTACCAACGCCTTAATTGCCCCATACGCAAGTCTTACCATGCTGGGGGAGATCAGAAGGGAACGTGCACTTGAGCTTTACCTGGAAAACAGCCGCTTTGATGACCTGAAACGGTGGGGCATAGCCGAAACAGAATTGAATAAGCCAATCGAGGGTATGGTTGTGCAATACAGCGGCCAACCGACTGAAACCGCGACCGGCACGAATCCCATTACCCAGAGCCCGATCTATAATCCGGCTAAATTTGTTTACGGTATCGATAATCAAACTGGTGCGGTCATACTGGACCCGGCCAGTAACCGGAATTTTAAACGGATGCATTATCTGCTGCCCATTCCAAATGATCAGCGTTCTCTAAATCCGAACATCGTGCAAAATCCAGGTTATTAAAAACAAAAGGCTGTATTATAACTGATACAGCCTTTTGTTATTTGATTTTATATCCATTATTCAGGATTTCAAGCCCATATAATCAAACACAGGCCCTTGCTATTCCATCTCCTCATCCAGCGAACCTGTTCGGATTATCAATGCGGTATTGAATTTATAAAGACTAAATATATTAAGGGCAGGTTACCAATACGAACTTGCGCCATTGTTTGATCAACAAATACCAGAATATCAGTGATATATTGATGTTTTGACAAGATCGAATTTGAGACGTTTCCTCTTAGTCTTCCCATAGAATCAATGGACTCAGGTCAATCTCTGCAATGTTATTTGGGTATCGACATAGCTGCTCATTCAGATACCATAATTCCATTTATCATTGCAATTATAAATTACGGCTTTCGCTGCGATTTGAGTCGTATTCCTATTGTAACAGAACTTTCATGTGGGGCAGGGAAACCGGCACCGGCCAACATGAAAATTCTGCGATCAATTTTTCAACAAACGGATCTCGTATACAGGACCGGCGACCGACCCTTTTTCCGCCAGGAATTTAACGTTGATGGATAGATCACCAGCGTAATCCAAACCACCGGGGAGGTCATAAGCCAACGTAAAAAAGGAATCCTATTTAGCATTGATATGATCGACTTTTTTCAGTTCCCTGTCGTTTACTAAAATGGACAACTTATGATTACGTTCTGTCCCGAAATCACGAGGTCTGTCGAGTGCAGAACGGGAAGGCCCGACATGGTATGCATGGTTGTCCGGTCAGGTAGTAATCATTACCAACCCTGATCATATCCGGATCGGAGAACTCCTCATAAAAAAAGGGATTTGTAAAAGTACCATTGCCATTGTCGGACACCTAGGTACCTGTTTCCAATAAAACATGGCTACGACCATTCTTGTTCTGGGCATACAGGTTTTTTCCCGCTACTGAAAGGAACAAAAGAACGACTGTTGCAATCTTAAATTGATAGGAATATTTCATAATTCTTTTGGGGGCCAGATTGGTTGTTCAAGTGATCCCGGCCATTGCTGTCTAAAGAACTAAAGGCGGAAAAATCCGCTGATCCGGGGCAGACCTTCCCTCGCAATCCAGCTATTTTTCAACAAGGGAGACTGTCTTACAGTTGGCTAACCGGTCCCATTTCAGTCATGGCCGGTTGTTTTTTCAGTTTTAAGCCGGATCACACTCAGGGAAAAAGGTGGTGCTACATAATTTTCAAGTTCGGACGATTCGATATCCTTTTTTACTGATCGCACCACGTCAGGACCACTGATGGAATTTTTATCTGAAGGCGCACCTTTCAATAACTCGAGGGTAGCATTTCTTTGTTGGATTTTCAACCCGGCAAGGTCTATTGTTGTATTCGCTTCCTTTCCCCCCGCATTTACAATCTTCAATATGATATCCCCTGTACCGCTGTCTTTTACACAAGAAGCCGCGAGCGTTGAATCTGTTTGGGCGGCAGGCAATCTAAATTTAATCACATCGGATAGATAAAGGTCCCCCTGATTGGCAGAAAACATTTGCTGAACAAAATAATTGGCTGTCCGGAAAAGGGTTTTATTATTAAAATAAATCAGATCAGGGTTCCACGAGACATGCGAAAGATTGGCTAACAAAGGGGCGTATGACGCCATTTTAACAATGTCACCATTCCTTTCAAGACCGGTCATGAATGCAGCCTCGGATAATGCATTGATCAGGTTGTTGCCCCATGAGGCATATTCTCCAATGTAAACTTTTGATTTTGGCCGCCGGAACCCATCGTAGCGGTTATTATTGTTCAGGAACCAGGCCGGCTTTTGATAAAAATGTTCGTCAACAACAGGAACGTTCAATTTGTCTGCAAATTTCCAGCCCAGGTCGTAATCTTCGCCCGAAGGAAAGGGGCCAACTGTACCAACTATTATAATTGCCGGATATTTTGCACGCACCACGTCATAAATAATTTTAAACCTGTCCCTGAAATCGGCGGTTTGTTTATCTTCATTGCCGATACCGATATATTGCAGGTTAAAGGGTTTAGGATGGCCCGCTGCAGCCCTTTTTGCGCCATATTTCGAAGTTACCGGCCCATTAGCGTATTCAATAAGATCGAGGACATCCTGGATATATGATTTCATATCCGCCGGTGGCAAGGCCTTCTGACCAGTTCCCCCTACCCCTCCCGAATTCTGACAACTCACGGCCGCCGCAACAACCGGCAAAGGTTTAGCACCAATATCTTCACAGAAGCGGAAATACTCAAAAAAACCAAGACCATAACTCTGGTGGTAATGCCAGATATTCCTTTGCTGGCTGCGGAGTTCTACAGGGCCTATGGTATTCTTCCAGCGGTACATATTGTCAAGGCCATCCCCATGAACAAGGCAGCCGCCCGGGAACCTCATGAATTTAGGTTTCAGGTCGGCGATTGCCTGCGCCAGGTCTGCACGCAGCCCATTCTTTTCACCCCTGAATGTATTCCTGGGAAAAAGGGAAACCTCGTCAATGGCAATTTTACTTTTGGCCAGTGCCAGAACTGTTAACTTCGCAGAATCAGCATCGGCAAGTGCTTTAATCGAACCGGTATATTTCGTCCATATTTTTCCGGCCGTTTTAAAGGAAAACTGGCCGTAGGAAATGCCATTTTTGCCACGAAGCTCCACCTTAACAGGTACCCGGCTCCCTGTAATCAGTTTGATATATACAGAAAAATCATAGTTTTCACCTGAATGCAGGGCGATCCCGTCGAAACCACTATTGGTGATGCCAACACCTTCTGTCCCGGGATCATCTATATCCAGAACAATATAATGAGGGTTAACCGAAGCAATGGGTTGTGCACTTTCGACAGTTATTTTTCCATAACCGTGACCTTCCGTCGTGTAATCCCAGAAACTTAGCGGATTCCATTTTTTGTTATCGCCCGGGCTGTATTCAAAAGACCGGTTTTGTATCAATTCCGCATATAAGCCCCCATCTGCCGAATAACTCAAATCTTCGAAGAAAACACCAAAGAGATCCTTGCTGATCGGCTTCACCGACTTTTGGCCAATATGGCTCTGCACGGATATGTGCTGTTGCGCCCGCCCGGTTACCGGCAGCAAGGTAGTTAATAAAAGAGGGTACAGTAAGTTTTTGTTAAAAAGGTTCATATAACGTTGGTTATGTCATCATATTTAAGTCCAAGTAATTGCGCATACTTGGTTTACTTGAATCCAAAAAAATTTGATAATCGGCGACACAAATTAATCATTTTTGCATTTCTGGCATAATTAATTGTTTTTTTAACAATTAATTTATATCTTTTCCAAAGCGATCATCACCGTAAAAAGCGAGCTCCGATTTAACCCGGGAACATATACACTAACTAAGTTTTTGAATTTCGCACATTGCTTGCTTTCCTGTTAAAATACCTGCGTATTTTTAACTGATTCCGTTTCCGGGCATGTATCTGGAATGATATCCAGCAATAGATATTATCGACCGATCAGCCTCAAAGCCACATTTTTAGGTATTTCGATCACCGTACCATGAGCCATTTTCAGGTCGGTAACTTCCCGCTGCCAGGTTTTGAGATCGGCAGATACGAACATATAGGCGAAGTCGCTTTCAAATGGGTCTGTGAACAGGCAATAACGGTCACCGATCCGGACTACAGAGGGACCTTCATCCCCGGTTGAAGGAGTTACAGGTCCATGTTCGTTTCCCCACGGACCTTCAGGCGTTTCACCAGCCCTGAAATAAATGGTAGGAACCTTTGAGTTATCATCCTTTTTATAGAACAAAAGGAACCTGTGTTCTGTGTCCTTATAAATAAAAGCATCGATGGGCCCTTTATTTCCGGGCGCGCCTCCGGCCGGAAAGCCATTTCTGAACAAAACTTCAGGTTTACTGAACGTTTTAAAATCAGGGGTGGTCACATAATAGATCCTGCCCTCCCCGCCTTTTTTCCAAGGGCCGACGTTCGAGGACCAGTAAATCATATATCTCCTTCGCTCTGTGTCATAATAAATTTCCGGAGCCCAGCAGTTAGTGGTACTGTCGATTGCCGCGCCTACCGGTATTGCCTGTTCTTCACCCCAGTGTACAGGGTCTTTAGAGGCAGCATATCCTATGGTCTTACTTTTCCAACCGGTTGTCCAGACCATCCTGTAGACACCGTCCGGGCCAAGGTTGATACTCGGGTCTCTGACCAGCTTTTCGCCGACCCGTGCCGTCGCCACTACATTTCCCTTGTTAACGGGAACCCAGTTTATGCCATTGGTACTTACGGCAAGATTAACGCCGGCGTCCTGTTTAAGAAAGTAGGAAAAAAGGAAATACTGTTTTGCTGTTGTATCGATGGCTGGTTGGGCGTGTAAAAAGGACACACTTAATACCCGAAAGACACAAAACCCAAAAATGATTGTTTTCTTCATGTTTTTTATGAGCTTTATATAATCAGGCGGGTCATAACACCTGATTTAGTTTTAAAAATCTGCAGACCTGATAACCATAGTTAAAAAGCAACCGGGCATATCTATTCATGATATGAAGGTAACATCATACTCTTCACGGAACCGCTTCGTGAACGGGAGTCGAATCCCTGATCATATTGACAATTTTTACACTCATAGTGAATTAGGAGGACCTTAAAGAAGGAATATAAACTATCATTAAAAGAAGAGCGAATACAATTGTAATTTCAATAATTAAACCTGGTTAACGACACCGGCAGAACGAAAGTGCAGGTGAGCATTCTCTATTCATAACTGATCTTCAAATTGAACCGGGTAAAACATTTAGCTCAGCACGCCTTTAGGCATCCGAAACGCTACCTGTAGTCGCCCCATTCATTCGGACGTGGATACCAATAACGATGTCATTACTACCCCGTCTATAATTTTTCCGCTGATTTTGCTTCTATGCACAGATCATAACAGAGAATGACCACCAGGAATAGGTTGGCAGGCCAGTTCTTTCTTTGAGATGTAAAGCAGATTACTCATAATTTCACTTATCGATAATTAGGTAACTAGTTTCTTCCGCTTAATTAAGCCAGCGTAGTTGGATCACATCATAAGGTCATTATTACTTGGACATGAAAAGTGTTGCCGGATACTCTATTCCCGTTCATTTTTTTTCATTAATTTAAAGTCGGACCCGCACAAACAAAAAAGCATGAAATATCTCTTCCAGCTTTTACATTACCTATAAATCAAAAACACTGAAGTTTGTATCACCATATATTTTTGAACATTTTAAAAACCGGAAGATATTTACCCATTGGCTTATCCCAGGTTGATTTCCTATAACCGGTGTCTCAAATATGATGGCTTATGCCAATAAAAATGAACTGACAATCAATTATGGTTTCAACTCTACATAGGTAGGCAAATCACGATTACAAGACAGTTTCCCGTCGGCATACCTAAGTTCCACTACTTGGATACTGGATCGTTGCTTTTCGTAGCGGTTCACCTTTGCTCCGGTGTTTCCGGGGTGTAGAAAGTAAAACAGGTAAGCGCGACCGTTCGCACTTATCCGCACATCACAGTGCCCGCCCTTCACACCGTCATCCCGTCCCTTGCCTGGTTCGGTAAGCAAGTTGGCACCGGGCTGTCGGCTCCACAAAAGCAGATCGTCGGAGGAATAGACAGCCAACCCCTGCCAGACATCGGTGATCATCCAATACTTGTCCTTCCATTTAAAAACCTTGGGCCCTTCTCCCGGCTGGTCGTAAATTGCTTTCTTCCCGTCGGTCCAATGGTATAAATCAGGGCTGTTCGCAAAATAAATAGATTTATGGTCTTTCTCATTATTATACCACATACGCCAGGTACCGTCCGGAAGCCGCAGGACGCATGGGTCAATAACGCTATTATTGACCAGGTGTAATTTAGATTCATATTTCCAATCCAACAGATTTTTACTGGTGAGGTGGATGATGTTCCGCGGATGATGCCAGTTATTGAACACCCCGGGTACATAAGTAAGGTACATATGGTAAATACCTTTATAATCAATCACTTCCGGAGCCCAGTAAGTATAGCCTGAATCGGGCTTATAACTGATTTTAGCAATACCGTGATATTTCCAATCAGCGCCGTCGGTGGATTCTGCGATACCTATCTCCGTGCCATGCACCCAGGCCACGCCACCATCGGCGGTGTCGGTTGCACGCCGGTTGGTATAAAACATAAACCACTTTTTTTGGGCGGAATTCCAGATCAGGGTTGGATCGGCAGCACCATCATAAACCGGATCACGGAATAACGGTTTGGGAGCAGGTTTGCCTTCGCGGCTCTGCCCGGAAGCGCCGTAAAATGACAAAACACAAAGTACCAGTAATGAGATTCTTTTCATCCTTATATTATTTTGGTTAAAATTGGTTAGCGACAAAATATCGGCGTGCCGTTATAATGCAAATCAAAGTAAATTAAATCCGATTTGGCATGTTATGCCTAAAATCGTCAAATAAGGGGTACAAATTCGCCTTTAACCTCCTATTTCAGCGTTGCCTGTCCTTCTGCTATTCCATATTTGTTTAAAATGTTGCAACCGGCTTATTTAAGTTTAACACCATGGTTTTTTTCTGAATTTGAAGCTCTGTCTTTTGTTCCGGTATTCTTAATTTTAAACATTGAGTATACCGGTGATTTTTTTTTGTCTGATCATTGTAGCCAAGGGTCTGCTTATTAGTAATTAAACAGTATCCGAATGCTATAACGATAAGATAGCCGGGTTTACGTACGGCTGGTAAAGAAGGCATTCAAATAACCCACAAAATGATAAAACGAATAATTCTGATTCTACTTTGCACATCATCCGTCTTTTCAATTCTAAAAGCACAGCAATATCCGAGGGTGATCATACCTGGTGATTATGCAGACCCTACCATTATGCGGGACGGCGACGACTATTATATGACCCATTCTCCTTTTTATTATGCACCAGGCTTTCTCATCTGGCATTCCCAGAACCTGATGAACTGGGAACCGGTAGTAAGGGTAATGCCCGAATATGAAGGCTCGGCTATGGCGCCAGACCTTTTGAAATATAAAGGCAGATTTTACATTTATTTCCCTTCCGCGGGGACGAATTGGGTGATATGGGCCGACCATATTAAAGGCCCCTGGAGTAAACCGGTTGACCTGAAAGTAAAAGGTATTGATCCTGGCCATATCGTTGGTGAGGATGGCAAAAGATACCTGTATGTAAACGAAGGTGAGGTCATACAACTTACCGATGACGGGTTGGCCACCATGGGCGAAAAGAAAAAAGTATATAAGGGTTGGCAATATCCTAAAAAATGGAATACGGAATGCATGTGCCTGGAATCCCCCAAGCTATTGTTTAAAGACGGATATTATTACCTGACATCGGCAGAAGGCGGCACGGCCGGCCCTGCAACGAGCCACATGGCGGTAGTTGCCCGGGCGAAAAGTGTAAATGGCCCATGGGAAAACTCTCCATATAATCCGCTGATCCATACTTATAGCGACACCGATAACTGGTGGTCGAAAGGGCATGGGACCCCTATTGACGATGTGAACGGTAATTGGTGGATTGTTTATCACGCTTATGCTAAGGGCTATCATACCTTAGGGCGACAAACGCTGATTGAGCCTATTGAATGGACAAAGGACGGTTGGCCCAGGCCAAAGGCAACCACGACGCCTATTATACCAAAGAAAAATATACCTAACGGGATGCCGCTCTCCGACAATTTTGATCATAAAGAACTCGGCCTGCAATGGACATTCTGGAAAGAAAATGCGGCTAAAGCGGTTTCAATAGAAAATCAGAGCTTGTTGATATCCGCGAAGGGAACAAGCCCCGCAGATGGCCGGCTGTTACTAACAACGGCAACCGATAAAAACTATGAAACCCAGGTAGAGATAAAGCCGGGTAAAGGAAACACCGCGGGTTTGATCCTGTTTTACAATGAGAAGGCTTATGCCGGCGTATTATCTGACGGGAAGCAGATCACCGTTTATAAAAACGCAGAAGAAAAGATCGGGCTACCCGCTAAATTCAGCAACACCTTTTTCCTAAAAATTCAAAACCGCGGTAATAGCTGCACTTTCCTCGCCAGCAGGGATGGCAAAACATGGACAACATTAGCGGCAAACGTGGATGTATCTTCAATGAACCACAACAAATACCACGGGTTTTATGCTTTACGCATAGGGCTTATTTCGGCTGGTAAGGGTGTTGCCTCTTTTAAACAGTTCCGCTACAAAAACGCCATTCCTGCGGAGCACGATATGAGCGCGTACCTGATGGTTTACCATAAAGACGAAACACACGGACTTTATATGGCGCTAAGTGATGACGGTTATTCATTTACAGATGTCAATAAAGGTAAACCAGTTATTGCCGGCGACACGATTGCAGATCAAAAGGGAATTCGCGACCCGCATATTTACCGCGGGCCCGACGGGGCTTTTTATCTTGCCATGACCGACTTGCATGTTTTTGCAAAGCGTGACGGCCTGAGGGACACAGAATGGGAGCGAGATCCCAAAGTTTACGGATGGGGCAACAACCGCGGCCTTGTATTGATGAAATCATGGGACCTGATCAACTGGACACACACTAACTTGCGCCTGAACGAGGTTTCTGCACAGTTCAATGAAATAGGTTGCGCCTGGGCTCCTGAAACAATTTATGATGAAGTAAGAGGAAAACTGATGATTTATTTCACCATGCGTTATCGTAACGGGCCTAACCAGCTTTACTATGCCTATGTGAACGACGAGTTCAACCGGCTCGAATCAACACCTGAATTGCTATTTCAGTATCCTGACGAAAAAATTGCCGCCATTGACGGGGATATCACTAAAATTGGCGACAGGTATCACTTATTTTACGTTTCCCATGATGGTACGCCGGGCATTAAACAGGCAGTTTCAGATAAAATCAACGGCGATTACTATTATGACCCACGCTGGTATGATCCGGAATCAAAAGCATGTGAAGCCCCTACGGTATGGAAGCGGATTGGTGAAGACAAATGGGTGCTGATGTACGATGTTTATGGGATAACACCCAGCAATTTTGGCTTTTCTGAAACTTCAGACTTTGTCAATATTAAAGATATCGGGCATTTTAATGAAGGTGTGATGAAAACAACCAACTTTACTTCACCCAAACACGGGGCGGTCGTCCATTTGACAAGCGAGGAGGCAGAAACCCTAAGGAATTATTGGGAACACCGCGAAAACAAAACGAAAACGAAGGCCAATAAAAATAATTAGCCTGATGGCATCCTACCGGCCAGAAAAGAAATTCCTCAACCCTGTAATTGGATTGAGGAATTTTTTTTTATTTGCAAATAACAGCGACCCCAGCAATGAACAATGGCACATTTAAGCCTATTCATGCAGAAAAGGTCGAAAGCATTCACACGACATCTGTATAGTTTGTGCTTATTCTATTTTCGTAAGCTTAACGATAGCCGATCATGGCACGATACGCCATTGCTGATTCAGACTACCATTATTACCATAGAACGTCATGGAACTACCATTTGCTGTACCTCCGCCGGTATCCAGGCATTTGCCATTAGTCCTGTTCACGATTTTATAGAACGAACCGATCTGAACAATTGTCCACTGCTGGTTCGTACTACCCCCGCTTGTCCATTGTGCAACGGTTGAAGCATCGGCAGAATGGTTATAACTATCCAAAGCTTTTCCACTGGATACGCAAACCAGCTTATAATAGCCACCACTATAGGTCAATGTCCATTTTTGATTATCACTGGAACCTGAAGCCCATTGTCCAACGTCAGCCCCGTCTGCAGTTGCACCGAGATTGTCGAGGTATTTTCCAGTTGCCCGGTTAACTAGGTGATAGGTCCCATTGGCAATCGGCTGTGTGCCGACAGTGCAGGTAAGCGTACCAAAGCCCAGCTGATCAAAACCGCCGCTGGTTGAGCCGTAGTTTCCACCACCACCTTCCGGCCTGACTTGAGTGGCAAATTGGCCGCTATAGGTCGCTGTTATACCCATGACGTTCTGATAATGATTATAAATCAGTTCCCAGCAGGGTCTGATGATACCACGGGAACCGTCTGAAATAATCGTTTGGTTTACATTATCGCAATTATTGTAGGTGTTGTAAGGTACGCTCATATTCAGATTATATTTTGCGGTATATTCAGCTAAAGCAAGTACCTTGTTGTTTTCATAAGCGAACAAATCCTGTCCCTGATTGCAGGCCATCTGGCAAAATGCACCGATTAGTGAGATATCCAGCGTTGCATGCCCCTGGTCACGGCCTGCTTCCTGGTTTTGTCCCAGGTTGCCGGGATGAACATAGAACACTGCTTTGTCGATATTGCCATTCCCGATGCCACTTTTAAAATAAGTTATGGCCTGGTTAAATTTGGCCTGATCGTCACATAGAATACCGATAGACAAAATAGTAGCCATATTGCACAAATCCCAGTTTGCCCAATAATGCGTATCGCAGGTGCCGTTGTGAACAGTAAGAAATCCGTTAGCTGCCGGATAGAAAACATTTAACATAAATGTTTTAAAATTGCTGAAATCAGCAGCAGCCCAGCCGCTATACGAGCGAAGAATCTCTGCAGCATTTGCAAGCTGGTATCCGTAAAGGCCAGAAGCCAGGGCATAGTTCGAATCCCCGCCTATCGCTTTACATGTGGTTGCCCAGGCGTTGAGGATACTCACGGCTTTATCGGCGTAGGCATTATTGCCCGAAATGTACCATTGTAACGCATCCTGGTAGGCTGCGGCTGCGTCCCGCATGAGATGTACATAATTGCCGCCCGTATTGGTTCTTGTAATGGTATCGTTCGGGCCGGCCATCGTGTAGTTTAGCTGCGCGTAGGAATTCGCAGTAAGTAAATTATAACTGTCTACCCAGGGAGCAGCATTGGCATTCACTTTGATTTGCATCCTGATCAGGTCAGCAGAGGTATGCAGCATACCCGGATGTATAAAACTGAACACCGCATTTGTTTTCAGCTTTGTGGCCCCGTTCAGATTGCTTTCCGAACTTAGGTTATCAGGCGAAATCGTCTTTTTACAGCCCAGAGCTGCAATGATGCAACAGGAGCCAAATAATACTAATAACTTTTTTCTCATATTTTTAATTGTTAAAGTACAGGCAGCACGTAGCCGCCGTTATTTACTGGGACCGTTTACAATTGGTTATAAAAAACGCTCCTTCTATTCCTAAAAAGCTGTATTTGATACTAGCGGCGGTCAATAAATCGCTCCGAAACAACAACTCTTAAGGAATTATATAAAACAAAATGGTGACGCTGCATTTTTCAGGGCTGCAACTTTCCCTTACCTGTTGATGAAGACAGGCTGCTTCACTGTTGGCCAAACAATATTTGATAACCGATGAGGTTAGACTCATAAAGAATAATCAGGGGATGAAAATAACGGTGTAGCATCGGCGACAGCGTATGATCTTTTACAAAGACGCGGATATTTTAGATTGATACTCAACGATAAAGTATTTTATGTGGCAGCAAGCAAAATAATTACTCGTTTAGTATCATATACACTTTCTTGCAACAGCAGTGTGCTGCTGTTGCAAGAAAAATTGCAATTTAATTCAAACCGCTTGAAAAACACGTGCACTTCCGGAGCGATCATCCGTCAATAAAGTTGAGTGCGGTGCGTGTAAGCAAAATAAATACCGGGCAGCGGGTACTGCAACAGGCAGTGGAAGACCCAGGCCAACCAGTTTATGCGGCAATCCAGGGATGCCAAATCCACAAATCGGTAGCGGCGGAAACAGTCAAAGCTACTTCCTTTTCGGCCTGATAGTTAAAAGTTTATTGTGGGGTCTTTACCGCCGTACCACTCTTAACATCTATTTTAAAAGGTTCCGGCTGAGGTAACCAAAGCTTCCCATCGCCGATTTCAACAGGCATCCAAAGGTATCGTGAGTCCCACTGTGTTTTGGGTTTCCAGATATCGCCCAAAAACAGGATAGTGGTATCCCTTCTGCCTGTTACCTTCAGCAACAACGTTGACTGTGAGCCGTAGGTATTGGTTTCCTTTGGCGCAATATCCTTAAATTCCGACCACGGCCCCTCAAGAGATTTGGCAGTTGCATACTGGTTAGGATTAGCTTTCCAGCCTGTCAGCGCAGACCCTATAGCGTAATAAAGTCCCTTATAATGAACAATGGCACCGCCTTCCATGTGTTCAGGTATTAAGCATACCTCACTGTCAATATTACGGCAGTCTTCGGTCAGTCTGGCGATGTGAAAACCAAGTGGGCGATCCTCGAAGATAAGGTATGGTGTACCATCGTCATCCACAAACTGCCCGATATCCCGGCTCTCGTGCCCTAAAGGTCGAAAGCTTTTGAGATACTGAAAATCACCATCGGGTTTTTTGCTAACCGCGATGCCAACCCTGGCATACTTATAAGTGGCGTTGTCAAGATGAAAATACATGACGAACCGATGATCTTTTTTGCTGTAAAACACTTTGGGCCGTTCCAGTATCCAATGCCGGCCCAGGTTCTCCGGGTCTGTCATCTGAACAACATCTCCCCTGAATTTCCAATTCATCAGGTCCTTGGAGGTATAACAACTTACATAGCGTTTGTTGCTATCAAGGCCCTGTCTTCTTTCTTCGCCGTACCAGTAATAGGTATCTTTTACCTTGATTATACCACCACCATGGGCCTGTATATGTTCACCCTTATCGTCCGGCCATACTCCCCCGGGACTTACTTTAGTTAATTGCTGTGCTGAAATATGCATGCCAGAGATTAGCCCAAGGGAAAGAATAGCAGATTGTAATAAATATTTTCTGATCGACATTTTGTTAAATAAATTATGGATAAAGGTGGTTTCTAAAAGTTATGATCAGGCGACAAGCTCCCTCGGGAAAGTTTTTTTATTTTCCGTTAGCTTGAGTCTAAGCTGACTAACACCGCGGTGTACGTGATTGACAACGGACTGATACTGCAAACCGGTCACTTCGGCGATCTGGTCATAGTTCCATTCATCAAAATACCGGAGAAAAATCATTTCTTTCTGACGTTTGGGCAATGTATTTAAAGCCATCGCAAGGATCTGCCGGGCTTCCCTGCCGACTTCAATATTAACAATCAGGTCTTCAGCGGAAAAAACAACATCTACCTGTTTATGATTTTCGGGATCAAGCGACTCCGGCCGGTAAGCCTTCAGGTAGTTAATTGCGAGGGACCGGGCCGACTTAAAAAAGTAATATTTGACATTATTTATCGGTCCAAACCTTTCTTTCCGCTCCCAAAATTTAATAAAAAGGTCCTGCAAAATATCCTGGGCGATATCTTCATCCTTAACGATCTTAAACAGATAGAAATACAAAGGAGAATACAATGTATCGTGGATACGACTAAAAGATTTCACATCTCCTACGAGGGTTTGCGCCCACCACTTCGTTAATTCGGTACCGTTCTTCATATTGGCTCCATGAGTTTTTTAATAGGCCGCGTCAGGCAAGCAGGCTCAACAACGATTTCCAAAATCGATTAAGGAGCTTTTATTCCCGGCTTAATAATTGGTTTATGAAAGCTAATATGAGAGGTTTTGATGATCAAGAAGGGACACAAATTAATCATTTTGGCGGTACAAATTCGACATTTTAAGAAAAACCTAAATGGATTAAGGCGCACCAATTTTAAGTATTAAAGTACTAAATATCAACTATCTACATTAAATCTCTTTTTAAAGATAGGTCTTTTTTGCTTCAGAAAGTCTGAGGGATTAGCACCAAATAATTTAAAAAACTGGCTCCGGAAGTATTTTATGCTATTAAACCCTGTTTCAATTGCCACCTCATTAACATTCAGATTAGACTGAATCAGCAGTTCCGCAGCCTTACGCAAGCGGATATATCGGATAAAGCTGTTGATCGTGTGCCCGGACAAGGATTTTACTTTACGGTACAGGTTTGAATGGCTCATCCCGATCTGCGCAGCCAGCACCTTAATGGAAAAGTCATCGTCGGTAATATTCTTTTCCACAATGTCAATACATTTTTCGAGGAACTGCCTGTATTCATCTGAGATGGTTATGTTGGATTTTTTAAGCGTAATCGTATTATAGAAATACTGTTGTAAATTATCGCGATTCTGCAGGAGATTTGCTATACGGGCAATCAATACTTCTTTTTCAAACGGTTTTTGAATGTAATCATCCGCCCCGCTTTCAAGGCCTTTGATCTTGCTTTCGGGAGACGCACTTGCCGTCAGCAGGATCATCGGAATATAACTGAGCTGGGGATCGTTTTTTATCTCGCTACAAACTTCAATGCCACTTAACTCCGGCATCATCAGGTCACATATGATCATATCGGGCCGCTTGTCCCGGGCCATTGTTAAGCCGATCTGACCATTCTCAGCTTCATATACAATATAATAAGCTATTAACAAAGACCGGATATAGCGCCGCAGTTCCGTATCATCGTCGATCACCAGGATAGTTTTTTTATCGCTGACAAGAGCTTTTGTTTCAAAAGTAATCTCATCGGTCTCCGCACTACCGCCTTCATCTGACAATTCATTCAGCAACGGCGAAATAAGATCTACCCTATCAGAGACGATAACCCCGGGAAAGTGACTTGTACCTTTCAAAAGCTCCAGGTTAAATGTCGTCCCGTTACCTGGGATACTCTCGAAATAGAGTTGTCCCTGATGCCGCAGCGTAAATTGTTGCGCCAGGTATAACCCAATTCCAAACCCGGCCTTTTGCCCCGTTTTGGCAGAGCGATAAAATCGCTCGAACACATGGCCACCAGCTTCCTTGGGTATTCCGGGGCCATTATCTATTACTTTTATAATGACTTCTTCCGGCGTGTCATTTAACCGGACCGTCACCGTCTTCCCGTTTGCAGAATATTTAATTGCATTGGAGATCAGGTTGAACAGGATAATCTCGATCTTTTCACGATCTCCGTAAATAATAATAGCGTCGCCGGGGGCGTCGAGTACCAGGTTAATCTCCGAGACCTTTGCCTGATGAAAGAAACAAAGATAAACCTCGCGACAAACGAGCACGATGTCCATCGGTGCGATGTGAAGCTCGTCGGCCACTGCATCAGCTTTACGAAAGAGTAACAACTGGTCAACAAGGCTCAGCAAACGCCTTGAATTACGGTAAACGATATTCAGATCCTGCCGTTCACTGGCGTTACTCCTGGCCAGCAAATCTTTTACAGGATTGATGATCAGTGAAAGTGGAGTGCGAAACTCATGGGCAACACCAGTGAAAAACTCAATGCGCCGTTCGTTCAGTTCTTTTTCTTTTTCCTGAAGATTACGTTGGTATTCGGCATCTGCACTTGCAAGCTTAATTTCATACTTCAGCTTGGTTTCCCTAAATTTATTGCGTACATACCAATAAATTATTCCGGCTATCAGTAATGCATAAGCAATAAACGCCCACACGGTGGCATACCAGGGCGGAAGAACCACAATGTTAAGGGTAAGTTGATTTTCGGTCCATTGTCCTTCCGGGTTCGTGCAATTGACTTTCAGAACGTAACTGCCCGGATCCAGCCGTGTATACAATGCGTTGCGCTGATGGCCGGCATCAATCCATTTTCTATCCCATCCCTGAAGAATATAACGGTACTTTATTCTTTCCTGCGCCGTAAACTCTATAGCGGCAAACCGAAAAGACAACGACGCGTTTTTATAAGGTACCGTCAGCGAAACAAGTTCGTTATGTTCATTAGCTTTGAAAAAGCCGGGATAAAAATCCAGTGGTTGAGCGTCGATCCTAATATCTGTAAACGCCATATCCGGCGCATTACGCAACGGAACGAGTTGTTCGGGGAAAAACAGGGTAAGCCCGCCTGTGCCACCAAATGCCAGCTGGCCATTCCTCAACCTGAGTGAAGCATTGAAATTGAACTCTTTACTTGCAAGCCCGTTACTTTGATAAAAATTAGTAAATGTATTTCGCCAAGGATCAAACCGGCAAAGCCCGTTATACGTGCTTAGCCAAAGCTGCTTAGAATTATCTTCTTCTATTGCCAATACATTATTGTTACTCAGGCCGGCCCGGGTCGTAAACTGCCGGGTGACTTTGCCGACGGATGTCTCGAAATACACCAGGCCGGCTTCTGTTCCGAGCCATAGGTCGCTGCCAGCGGATTGGTGGATAGACCGGACCGGTTTTCCGGTTGTGTAGAATTTAAATTTCTTTTGTTTGATATCGACTTTATAAAGTCCGTCGAAATTTCCGGCCCAAAGGTTTCCGGCCCGGTCTTCACATAGCGACAAAATGTTTGACAATTTTGCGTCATACAATTTAAACTGGTCCGTCTTATGGTCATAAATGAACAAGCCATTCTGTAAACCGCTCGCCCAAAGGTTCCCTGCGTGGTCAACATAGAGGCACCAGAAGGTTATGCGGCTTTCTTTACCGTGCACATCGAGTCCACGGTAAACTTTGAATCGTTTTTGCTGGGTCTTGTAAAGATTAATCCCTCCGTCAAAAGTGGCGATCCATAAATTTTCCGCTGAATCCTGGATAATGCTGGTGACAAAATTTGAGCTTAATGACCCTGGCACCCCTGGCTCGTGCCTGAAGTTGGAAAAATGGCCGGTGCGCCGGTCCCAGATACTCAGCCCGCCACCATCTGTGCCAATATACAGCTTTCCGTCCCGGTCTTCAAAAAGTGATTTTACAAAATTGCTGATCAGGCTGTTGGTATTCAGCGGATCATGACGGACGTTTTGAAACCTGTCTTTAACCTCGTCGATCACATTTATTCCTCCCCTGAGCGTACCTATCCATTTTCGTCCATTCCTATCCAGCAGCAGTGAATACACGGCATTACTAGAAAGCCCCTGTTCGTCGTTTCCTTCCGCCAAATAAGAGATCTGCGTACGGCTCTTATTCAATATCTGGATTCCTCCCCCATCTGTTCCAACCCATAAACTACTATCCGGCATTGCCTGTAAACTGGTCACTCTGTTTGATCTGAATTCTCCCTCGGACTCATTTAAAAATCGGTCATAGGCGCCAGAGCGGGTGTTGAAATGGTATAGCCCCTTTGTGGTGCCCAGCCAAAGGTTACCGTTATCGGGGTAAATACAGGTAGCACTGCGCACCGTACCATTGAGCAAATGAAATTTATTCCCGGCTGCGTCATACTCGCATAAGCCCAGATCAGCGATCATTGCATAAATGCGGTTACCGGGCCGCACTAATAATGCCTCTACACTATAATTCCATTTAAGCTGCGCAATAATATCAAGAGGTATGGGCCTGCCTACACGGCTACCCTTGTTAAAGACAATCAAGCCGTTACCTTGAGAGGCTACGATTATATCTCCACTGTTGTCTACCTTGATATCCCGTATATAACTTTTAATAACAATCTTCCGGCCGCCGGGCAGTACCGCATAAACAGCAGAGAATTTATCCGTGAGCGGGTCCAGCATGCTGACCCCCTGCCTGGTACCTACCCATAAATTATTGCGTGCATCCTGGGCGATACAATTCACATAACTATGAATAATGGAAGAACTATCTTCCGGTTGGTTACGATATACTTTAAAGTCATAACCATCATAACGGTTCAGGCCATCATAAGTACCAAACCAGAGAAAACCGCGACGGTCTTGAAATATACACCTGACTTCGCTATTGGAAAGCCCCTCTTTCAGGCTTATACGATCTATATGTGACGCAGGAGCGACTACCGCGTCTGCATGGTTACAGGAGCAGAATAAGATGATCAGGGCCATTTTTAAAAGCAAATCAAAGTGCATTGATAGTCCTGCAAAAACACATGCCTTTTTCCTGATTGTACGCTTATCCAATTTTTGAAAATCTTTGTTCAAATCATCAATAGCCTAATCGCTCCTGACTATGCGGTTTAACGGTCCGGCTTTACCTTTTCAGGCAGCTTGCCCAGCTTTTTGGAAATCGATTCCCAACTATTTTTAATTTGCTGTTCGTCAATTTTCGGCTTTTTCAGTTTAAAAAGAGCCGGAATGTCCGCTTCTTTATAATTTTTTTTCATTGGTGATACCGATAGCATTCTGCACCTTATAAAATTTAACCCCAAACAAAAATATAACAAAATAGCATATAACCGGCAGGTAATATGCGTATGCAACATCATGATCAGCAATACGTTCCATGAGGAGCGGAAAAACAGCACCAGCGACTACACCCATAGCAACAAAAGAGGATGCCTGCTCAGTATGTTTTCCCAGATTTTTCAGAAACCGCTGCACCAGTCGCGCTCGTTCACGTAATTCCATTCTTTTGTTCCTGTCAAAATAGAACGCGGCAGGTTTTTAGTACCAGCGTGGACGTTTGCAAGCGTTTTTTTCGCCTGTTGTACGCAATAAGCGGGGGCATCCTGCGGGCTGGTCTGGGCCAACAAACGGCTTGATGATAAACATAAAAAAATGGTAACAATGAAGATTGGTTTCCCTTTCATATTAAAGATGATTTTAACAGTCATAACTCATTCGCGCAAAATTCCCGGCAAATACGGCTGATGTAATCCAGGCTTCGCCATACTTTTAAAAGCCAGTTATCAGCAAAAAAGCTTCTTTGCAAGAAGCCTTTTAACCAATTTTAACAACCGGACGGTCGAATACGAAGAGTTTGGTACAAAGACAGCAGAAAAAACTATCGATACTCCTTTTTTTTACATTTCGACGGATGATGATAAAGATTCATTACCGACACCTGCTTCATTTGAATTTAAATAACTCCTAAAGGCCGGATTGCAATAACGTCCCCACTCTATACATCAAAAAGACTTTCTGCAAATGTTCAGAAACCGGTGAGTTAATGTACAGCGGCAGTATTGTTAACAGCAAGAAATCGCTCTAATATTTAGGTTTAATCAAGCTTGCGCAGCGGGGCTGATGAATCCCGTATAATCAGTTTGGTTTTCAGCAAAATATTTTGCGAATCAATCATATGATCTTCCTGCAACTGATCCAGTAATATTTTTGTTACCTGCAACCCAATCTCCCGGATCGGCTGAGCAACAGCGGTGATGGCCGGGGTAAATAGCGAAAAATTGTTATTGTCGTCAAAAACAACTACACCGATGTCTTGTCCAACAATCATGTCCAGCTCTTTAATGGCCTCCAGCCCACTTAATGCCAGATAATTGGTAGAAAAAAACAGCGCATCAATATCAGGCTTTCCCTTCAGCAGGTTCTTGATACTTTGAACGGTTTTTTCTTTTGCTTCCCTGAACTCTATATCCTTGATCACCGCTGGTAAATCGTGAGCTTTCAAAGCTGCCAGGTAGCCATTTGCCCTTTCAGTCATTTGATCCTGAGGGGATGAAAGCGTAACAAAAGCGATGTTCCTGAAATCATTTTCGATCAGGTGGATGGTAGCGGATTCGCTGCCACGGAAGTTGTCTACGGCTACTTTTGAACATGGCAGGCCGGGCAACGTACGGTCAAATAATATAACAGGAGTTCCGGCTCTGATCAGGTCCCCTAATACCTCTTCCAGCGCGGGTGCGGGCGCCAGTATATAGCCGTCAACCTGGTAATTTTTGAAAGTTTGCAGCAAATCATTAGCGATCTCTGTTGAGTTTTCTGAACTTCCATAGATCAGCCTGTAACCATATTGGTAAATATGCTCTTCAACAACACGCGCTATGGCCGAAAAAAAGGGATCACTGATATCTTCGACGATCATACCGATGGTTTTACTTTTACCAGTACGCAAGCCAACTGCCAATCGGTTAGGCTGGTAACCTACCTTTTTTACAAAGCTGATGATTTTATCCTCGAGTTTTACACTTATACCGCTTTGCCTGGCCTTTCCATTTAAAACGATGGAAACTGAAGCTTCGGAAACGTTCAATGCCGACGCAATATCTTTGATGGCCAGTTTCTTTTTCATTTTAATTGATGTAAAAGCGTATATGTTAATATTCTCTCCTGGCAGTACCGCGCAAAAGGCGGAAACTAACGGTCGGGCGTGATAATGGCCGCCTGGCCGCTTTTACCACTAAGGTTCACCAGATATGTGTCGCTATATGTTACATTTATCGTTCTCGAGCGGATGCCGCCGGCTCCATCATCCTCATAAACAGTAGCGGCATAGCGCTTATTCTTATCAAGAAAATCAAGTCGAAATTTTCCTTTCCAGGGCTGCAGGCCCGCAGCGCTTCCAAGGTACCAGATACTTCCCTTGCGCCTCGCCACACTGATACCTTCGCCGATTTCCCCCGCCAGGTACCTGCTCTCGTCCCAAACCGTTGGCACATATCTGAAGAATTCTATTTCGGTATCGTTCTGGTAATCCTGCGAACGCCCATACCAGAATATGGCCTGTAGGGGATCAAAATAAATAACGGTCAGTGCCAGTTGCTGCGCTTTGCTCACTTTAACGTTCTTGCTGTAGGAATTAAATTTGTTCGGATAACAAAAAGTGAAATCCGCCGCGCCGGCAAGAAAGCGCGTAAATGGCAATACCGTGGTATGAAACGCGTCGGGGCTATTTTCGTCCCCACGGATACCTTCCGAACTCAGCACGAATGGATATCTCCGGCTCAGGCCTGTAGGTTTATAATGATCGTGTACATTGAGTACAAACCCGTTGTCGTTGATTTTCTTCATAGCGGTATCCAGCCATGCCAGGCCCTTTTGCGTGCCCCCGTCTACGAATCCGAATTTAAATCCACTCACCCCCCATTTTTTATAAAGGGATAACAAGGTGTCGATTTTAGACTTTAATCCCACATAGTTTACATATAATATCACGCCAATTCCTTTTTGACGCGCGTGGGCGATAATCCGGTCCAGTTCAAAACCGGGGATCGGCTTCGTTGGGTCGGATATCGTGCGAAATTCCGACCCGTACCATCCTGCATCAATCAGGATATACTGAAAATTCATTTTAGAAGCAAAATCCACCCCATCCAAGGCACCCTGTGTGTTAATAGGAACCCGGAAAACTTTTCCTGGTTTTATCCCAAGAGGTACTTTGTTATTAAGTGGTTTCACAAGCTTTAAGTTCAACTGGCTGAAATTATGCAGGCCAATGGCGGTTTTGCTGTAACTTACCGTCCGCCACGGCGTGACCAGACTATCCCTGAACATAATTACCGAATCCGTCCGGATCGAAACCTGCTGATTCCGATAAATCGTATCTATATAAAAATGAAACGCTAAACTCTTAGGACGGCGTCCGCGGACCAGCACGCACTTGGTATAATTGCGGATGTCCGCCTCCCCAATACTAATATAACCCGGCACATCGGAAACCAGCGTAGATGGTAAATCGCTGATCCCCTTCAGCGAATCCACCGCTACCGGGCTAAAAACCGACTCTTCATGGTACTGGTATATCCGGTATCGGGCGGTCATGTTGAATTCCGTCAGTTCCGCTAAAAGCCGGACAGGACGTTGCGGCAACAGGTAACACGCATAACGAAAAGCCAGACTGCCATTGTAAACGCGGGTTAGGAGCTCAAATGTTCCGGTCTCGGTCCTGCAATGGAAGGTAATGCCGCGATAGCTGTTTTTTATGGTAGCATCTTCGCCAAGCGGCCATGAAAACTTTTCTTCTACCCTGTGTTGACTTAAAACGGAGACCGAAATGAGCGAATCGAGCGAGGGCCCATCAGTTTTAATTCCCAGGCGCGACCAGTCCAAAATCACCCGTTTATCGCAAGTTAACCTGTAACAGAGCTTCCCCTGTTTATCAAGCTTGAATTGAGCCTCGGTAAGCCGGTCGGGCGATTGAATTCTGAATACCACTTCCTGAGCGCCGGCAGCGGTTGCCAGGTAAATTAGAAAGGATATGCTGATCAGGAATCTATAAAATGAATTATTTC
>Ga0105237_10000422_pt1 | contig 60233 bp, 50 predicted proteins | sample KBSC24metaG_FD_81520 | JGI IMG/M metagenome (GOLD analysis project Ga0105237, IMG submission 81520) | Corn rhizosphere microbial communities from Kellogg Biological Station, Michigan, USA - KBS C2-4 metaG | ecosystem: Host-associated > Plants > Roots > Rhizosphere > Soil | place: Michigan, USA... | reverse complement strand
TCCGCTAAACATGAGTTTGCGAACGGAGTGAGAAACTCTTCGGCCGACAGGCCAATCATTAGACGTTTTGCGGGAGGGACTACATTTCATATAGGCCCGATCCGCTAAACATGAGTTTGCGCACGGAGTGAGAAACTCTTCGGCCGACAGGCGGAACCTCAGGCCGGCAGCCTCGACGTCTTTTCATCGATGACCAGCGTATCCGTCCAACGGTCATGCCAGGGATAACAGGGCGACCCCAGCGCTGAGAAAACCTCAAAAGGTACTGCGCGGCTCAGACTGCGCATTAACGCCTTCCTAAAGTCGATAGGACTGCCATTTTCATTGACAGCACGCGTCCGGGTGATCAGTTTCCCGAAGGTCTTCCCTCCCATCGTTGCTTCCTGTATGGCAATGATCAGCACGTTAAAGACCATGGCGAAAAGATACAGCTCAAACCACAAACCAAATCTGTTTTCGGTATACAGCCCCATCGATACGATTATATTTACTGTCAGCGGGCCCAAAACCAAGCTCCATATTACATACAAGATCACACGATCGATCAGGAGATTGGCAAATCTTGTGCCGCTGCTGGCCTGTACGAGATCGACACTTACATCATCCAGCAGATTTTCATTGTACGTCGGGTTTTGTTCAATTGGTTCCATTATCAGAGGTCTTAAGATGATGCATTTTTTTTCGTAAACCACCAGTAAAAAGGAATGCCCAGCAATATCAACGTCAGCCCGATAGCAGCCTCCCTTGGCCGGGTGATAAGTGTATTTCCGATCAGCAGCAGACAGAACAATATGAACAAACCCGGCACTACCGGGTACCCCCATACCTTATAGGGCCTCGGAGCATCCGGCATCTTTTTGCGTAAGATAAAAACACCCAGGGTCGTAGCGCCATAATAAATAAAGGCGGCAAAGATCAGCATATCTGTTATCTGGTCAAAGGTCCCCGACAACACCAGCAGGCAAGCCCATATCCCCTGATACCACAAAGCATAGGAAGGTACCCGGGCAGCATTCAGCCTGCTCACCTTTGGAAAGAACACACCCTCGCACGCCATGGCATAATAGGTACGTGAGTTGCTGAGAATCGTAGTATGCGTACACCCCAGTGTCGTTATCAGGATCAGGGATGAAATAAACAGGATACCCCCATGACCCCAAAAAACATTCACCGCCTCCACCGCCGCAATCGAAGACCCCGCCGCATGCATCTGCGCCAGCTTCGGCACAGGCAGCAAGGCCAGATAGGTAATATTCACCAGTATATAGATCGCGATTACGATCAGCAATCCGACAGTAATGCTCAATGGAACATTCCGATGTGGATCCTTGATCTCCCCTCCCAGGTATCCCACGGAGTTCCACCCTTCATAACCCCAGAAAGCTGCTAGCATCGCCGTAAATATGGCGCTGATGGTCACAGGACCCGCCCCTTCCGACACTGCTAGCCGAAAAGGTTCGGCCGGCACAGCCTGCGAGCTGCTCAATCCAAATACAATGATCAGTATAATACCCGCCAATACCAGCAGGTACAATCCCGTACTTAATCCCGCGCCCGTTTTAAGCCCCGTGGTATTGATCCAGGTCAACCCCAGGATCAACAGTATCGCCGTGAGCTTCACCTGAAATGCCGCAAACGGATAAAAAACACCCAGGATATTCACATCCGAAAGAGATCCCAGTATCACCGGCAAATGCACCAGGCTGTTCAACGACTGTGCAAACACATACGCAATACCCGCAATGGCAGCAGTCTTGATAGCCGTAAAATTCGACCAGCCATATAGATACGAAAAAAACTTCCCATAGATCTTTTTGTAATAGGCATATTCGCCCCCCGTATCCGCCAGCATACTCGCCACCTCCGCATTGCTAAGGGCCCCAAAAAGGGAAATGATCCCTCCTAATACCCAACAGATCAGCACCCACCCGGAAGAATGTAGCTCCGCCGCCATAGGAGCCACCTTTTTATATACCCCAGACCCGATAATATTTCCAATTACCAGGAATATCGCCAGTCGAAGTCCAAGTGCTCGGTTCAGCCGGGAAGGAACGCTCATGTCATTGATTTGGTGGAAAGATGCGGGTTTAATGTCGAAATATAACTAAATTTAGCTGCAATATATTGTCTTCCTTCCTTCTATCCTATTTCCTGACCTCCTCTGTCGCCCCTTATTATGAATAAAACTCCTGACATGAAAATACTCTTTACCCTCCTCGCATCCCTCCTTTTGGAAGGCTTTATACAATGGCACTCCCCAAAGTTTGACATCCTCGCCGCCAGGCGGCAGGCCCTCGTGTATAAACAGAAAAATCTTATCCGCTGCAGCCCCGATCTCACCACCTTCGACCCAGCTGCCGATCCCATCCCCCTTCTCTCCGGCTGGGGCGATTACCGCATGCCCGTCACCAGGAAGAATGACAGCGCCTATCTGTATTTTCAGCAAGGCATCAATATGTATTATGGCTTCCACATCATAGAGGCCCTTGCCTCTTTTGAAAAAAGCGCCCGTTTCGATAGCAGCTTTGCCATGGGCTACTGGGGCATCGCGCTCGCCTATGGCCCCAACATCAACGACTACGGTTACACCGCTTCGCCTGCCGCCCTGGCCGCCGCCCAAAAAGCCAGATCGCTCTCAGCCAACCTTTCTCCCGCCGAAAAGGCCCTCATAGACGCCATGCAGCCGCGTTACTCCGCCGACTCCACCCAAAGCCGGGAACACCTCGATCAGTTGTATGTAGACGCCATGCACGCCGCTTACCAGCAATTTCCCCGGGACCCCGATATTGCCGCGCTCTACGCCGACGCCCTCATGCAGCAGCATCCCTGGGACCTCTATGACAGATATGGCAAACCCAAAAGCTGGACCCCGCCCATCGTCGCCACCCTGGAAGACATTCTAAGGACAAACCCCTCTCACCCCGGCGCAGCCCACTATTATATCCATGCCGTGGAAGCATCCGATCATCCGGAAAAGGCGCTGGCAGTTGCCGGACGACTCCCCTCCCTCATGCCAGGTGTAGCACACGTCGTACATATGCCCGCCCATATCTACATTCGCACCGGTAATTATGAAGAAGGCTGGCGCCTGAATACCCTTGCCGTCAAAGGCTATTATGATTACCTCGGCAGGTACTCTCCCGTTTCCGGCAATGCTCCATTGTACCTCGGACACAACCTGCATATGCAGGCCGCCTGCGCCAACATGGACGGCCGTTACGCCGAAGCCATGAAGGCTTCGATAGATACCCGTGGAAGTTTCGACAGCAGCTGGCTGAGCTTCCCCGACTTCATGGGGGTCTACATACAATACATCTACATGACACCTCTGCTGACACAGGTACGATTCGGTAAATGGGATGAGATCCTGAACGAGAAACCCATAGCACCGGTCTATATCTATGCCGATGTCCTCGCACACTACAGCCGCGGCATCGCCTTTGCCAGAAAAGGGCAGCTCGACAATGCAGAACAGGAGCTCCTGGCCCTAAGACGCGACACCGCCCACCCCCAGCTAAAAGCGCCCGCTCCTAATTACGCCAACCCCGGTATCAACGGCGCCCGCGTAGCCGAAAGGATCCTGACTGGGGTCATAGCAGAAAGCAGCAATCATCTCCAGGAGGCAGAAAAGGCCTTCGCAGCCGCCGTACAGTTCGAGGACGCTATGATCTACGACGAGCCCAAGGACTGGCAGCAGCCTGCAAGACAGTTCCTCGGCGCGGTGCTCCTCAAGACTGGTCAGTACAAAGAGGCAGAAAAGGCCTTCCGCGAAGACCTTGCATTCAATCCGAAAAATGGATGGTCCTACACGGGACTGGCTGCAGCGTTGACAAAACAAGGCAGGAAGAAAGAAGCCGCCGCGGCAACAGCAGACGCCCAAAAGGCATTCGCGCGCAGCGATAGCAAGATCACAGGGGCTGTAATATTATAGGCCGGCCCCTCATTTCGACTAGCATAATACCATTATTTTCTCTTATTACTCCTCTGGGAAAAAATAAGAAAGACTTCCCTCGCGTTATATTAGTGAAGTCAATGGACGGTCCGCGATACAGACGATCAGGCGCCCGCGTAAAACAAGTTGATCCGTACCCCATGGTTAAGATCCGCAGCGCCGGTCCGTATCCACCACGAACATGTAAAAACAAGCTGATCAAATGGATACTCATCTGATCCGTGTTCGACAGCGCCATAAAAGCTTCCATCCGGCGAAAGCCGCGAAGTAACCCTTGCCAGACAACGTACTGGGCCCACCACAACCTGAGAACCTTCGGGCAGCTAGTCCGAAGGTTTTTTATTTCCCGGCTGCCCTCCAAGCCAATCCCTCCCCCCACAGGCCGGTCCCCGAAAATTCCCCGACGGCTCCGGAATGCAGCAATGGATGCTGGTCCAATTGTAACAATACAGCATAGCCTCCCGTTTCAACGGGGGGCTTTTTTCATTTTGTCTCGTCCTGAAAAAGTTGACTAACTTGACCCCAAAATAAGGGGCCATGAATGGTGTCACCGATCTGTCTGCGTTATTAAGAAAAATGAAGCCCGAGCACAACCCCGGGGACTTTGTCTTTTGCCAGACGGACGATCCCGGCCAATTGCAGCTCAGCGACATCCTCCTCCTTTTTAAGGAGAAAGAAGCCTGGACCATCATCCTGGAACAGTCCGTGGCAGACAAGCTGAATTTGCCGTATAGTTTCGTGGCTGCCTGGATAACCCTGACCGTACATTCTTCCCTGCAGGCAGTAGGGCTCACAGCCGCATTTTCCCGGGCGCTGGCTGATCACAATATCAGCTGCAATGTCGTAGCAGCTTACTTCCACGATCATATCTTTGTGGATAAGAAAGACATCGACAAGGCTATGTCTGTATTGCATCAGCTGTCTTTATAAGGGGTCTTCCATCCGCATTTGCACAGGAACCTAATTTTTTTATCTTTATCCCATGAAACCTACTTCCCTCCTCCTTGTCCTGCTGCTGCTCCAGGCTTGCGGCAAAAACCATGACCAGCCCGCTCAGCCTTCCGATCTGGGCAAGCCCTATACCCTGCCTACATCTCCGGCCGCCAACTCGTCCTATGATGCCTCAAATACGGGAGTATACAAAGGTGTTACCATCAACGCCCAGGACAGTTCCGCCACCTTCCAGTTCAATATCGCCAATAACAGCAAGACCATCTATTGCCTGGAATATATGGATTCCGTGTTACGAGACTCCATGGTCCGCTATATGATAGACCCGGCCACCCAGTTGGCACATTGGCCGCTGGTAAAAGATACTTCCTCCACCCCCATTCAATCCGGTACCCGGTTTTACACGGTGTTTGCATCCTATTCGCCAAACAATATGGGCAATGCCCTCGTCCCATTCGCGGTAGAAGGCGATGGTTCCTCCCCGGCGATGAACGTTACCCTGAGCAGCAACCAGACCCTGAATGCCATCCTGAAGGAGCGGTCAGGTCAGCAGGTATATTGTTTCGAAGGCTCCTATGAAGGCAGTTATTATATAGCAAACGACCCCAATGCCACCGACAAAGGTCGCGTCGCTTTTGTGGTAAGGGCGGATACGGCCATCATCATCATGGCGAGTCAATCCCATGGTCAATTCTTCCCCGCCTCCGGCGCCTCTGTCACAGGTGATCAGTTCACGATCCCGATCATCGATAACGCCTACGGCGTCGAATACATCTACACATGCTCGATATCCGGCAATACTTGCAGCGGCACATGGACAAGACCTGCCACCGGCGACACAGGTACGTTCACGGCGCACAGGACGTTATGACCTAACAACGCAGCAATGATTACACGAGAAATATTTGCACAGATGGCCCTTTCTTTCTCCGGCACCGGGCAGACACCCCATTTTGAAAGGATTGGCTTTAAAGTCACCGGACGTCGCATGTTTGCGACCTATCTGGAAAAAGACAATACCGCCAATATTTTCCTGACATCAAAGGAACAGGCCGTCTTTTGTAAAATGGATAAGAATATTTATCCCGTCCCTAACAAATGGGGTGAAAAAGGTGCCACCACATTCAATCTCAACCACGTCCCCAAACATATAGTCCACGAAGCGCTTCTTTCCGCTTACAATGAAGTGCTGGGGTCGAAGGGAAAAGGCGCCCGCCGGTAGACTAACCGTCCCCGACATCGACCAGCAGACAGCCTGGTTAAAATCCCCCAAAAAATCGTAACTTTGTATTTCCTGCCGTCCCCAAAACAGGTACGGCAGGCTGAAAAATCATGGGGGTGCCCGGTTTTGACAGCATAGATCTTTGAAGGTGTAAGCATGCAGTGCTTTGTGTAATCGGCACTTTAATCTCGAAGACTCAAACTTTAAATGGCAATACTCAGTATGCCATGGCTGCCTAATCAGTGATTAGATAGTCATTCGGGCCGCCTGGCAGGTTCGCCTATTTCCAAGCCACGCCGCCGACTTAAAACAAACATAGGATGCTGCAGTAGAAGGCTGTGACTACTGCTTAAGACCATCCAGCTAAGGAAACAATTGGTGTGTCCGGCTCCTGCTGTTTCCCGACAAATAATGCCGGAATAAGCATGTAGAAAGCTTTCGGGGATGATGTTTGGACAGGGGTTCGACTCCCCTCACCTCCACTTAAGGGGATTTTCGAAAGAGAATCCCCTTTTTTATTGATTATAAGCAAGCGTTTTTCTTTCATTATTAATGCATTATGTGCCAGCTCCGGAATGAGGTATGGGGTTCGATAAATGCGGTCCTGGTAATAGAGGGAATTATCGAACACCGTGCGGATGAGTTCTTGCTTCTTCGCTATCGTCGTGCAGCATGCGTAAACATTCTCTATATCCGTCAGACGCTCAATATTCTTTACCAATAACGCATGCATATCTTCCGACCGTTTATTCAGTTGATCAATCTGCGCCCGCACGTAATTCCGCTGTTTGGTCAGATCGTTGTGCCAGCGGTTGTAGGTCTCAAAGCTCACCTGCTCGGCGATCCATTTCCTTTCGAGGCTCTGCAGGTTAGCCTCCAACTTTTCCAGCTCGTTTTGTTTCTTATTTATCTGGCTCTCTTTGTCTTTCATCCGGGCTTCCAGGAGATATTCACTTTTCATAATGATGCTGTTGATCATATTTGAAGTCAGGCTCATTAAGCGGAAGGCTTCCAGCAGTTGTTCATGTGCGTAAATAGCGGAAACGTTATTATGCTTGCCAGTCGCATTGCACTTATAATAATACCAATGCTTGCCGGACTTTCCCCTACTCGGTGCGCCGGTAAGCAGCTTACCGCAATGGCAATGAAGGACGCCGCGCAACGGCAGATCGTCATGGAGGATCACCCGGAGCTGTGGCTTTTTTTTCAATTTATCCTGTACCCTCATCCAACTCACCAGGTCGATGATAGGTTCCTGGTCTTTCAAAGGAAATAGCCCTCCCGGTTGATCTTTATACGCCTTGACGTACTGCTGGCTGCTGTAGACGGGACAGGCCAGGATCCGTTCGATCAGGCAATGGCGGGTGCCTTTGAGACCCATGTCCCTGGCGTCCGCCTCGATGACCGATGCCGGCACCCCTCTTAGATAAGATTGAAAAATGAAGCGTATGACCCTAGCCTCTTCGGGGACAGGCACCAACAAAGTATTTTGACCCCTACCCTCCTTTTTGTACCCAAAAGGCGCCCTGGGACCAATGTAACGCTGTTTAATGGCCTTCGCAGCATAGATACCGCTGTTGATATCGTTGATGCGTTTCAGGTTTTCAGTATTGCCCAGCAAGAATTCCAGTCCCATCATGAAAAAAGAATTGTGATCCGTACAATCATAGACGGTGCCCCGGCCTGCACTGACGATCTTGATGCCGTAGGTCTTTTGAATCTTCTTGGCGATGTTGAGGGCATCGCCTGCCTCCCGGCTGAATCGGGTGAGATCAGAGACTACCAGGTAGTCAATGTTCCGGTAATTCTTCTCAATAAAAGCATTCAGCTTGATAAAATCAGGCCGGTCAAAATTGGTAGCGCTAAACCCCTGGTCGATGAAGCAGTCGACCGTCTCTACTTGGGCATGCTGCATCCAGGAGCTGGTGATCATATCCTGTCTTTCGATACTGAAATGGCTTTGCTCCTCGGAGCTGAATCGGAGATACTTTACTCCCTTCTTGTTCATATGGATGGGTTAATTTCATTTGGAATGGGTGGGTCCTCGGCGGATTCCGCCTGAGCCAGCGTGGCCGTTACAATAAGTTCTACGATAAGGTTGATCAGTAAAACAGTATGGTAATCCTCGTAGCCCGCCTCGTCCTCCAGTATCCGTTTGTTCCCCTCATATGGATTATTCTCTCGCTTCATCTTCACTCCCGCCTTTGCAAGCAAAGGTGAGGAGGTCGCCAGACCGGAACAATAGAGGCATACATGAGTCGTCTAAAATAATGCTACCGGAATATCAATAATTTGTTTACCTTTGTATTGAACGTTTTCTCAAGGTTTCATAAACCCACGCCCGTGGAGGTTGCCAGTATTGGCACGGTGCCTTGAAGAAGCGTTATTTTTTTGTCCCTTCTATAGTAAAAGGCGAAGCCTTTTCCACTTCAAATCGATCTTCCTTCGTGTAAAGCCTCCCCAGACCATCGTCCTCATAAATATCCAGGATTTGCTCATAGTGGTGTTCCAGGGCGGCAAAATATCGTCGCTCCCCTTGCAGGATATACCGTTGTAGCGCCCATAATAGATAGTCTACAACACTTAGTTCCGGGAAATCCCGGCTGCGCACAACAGCACATTTATAAGAAAGGTTACGGCCTTTGCTTTCCGTCGTCAACACTCGTTCAAAAGCCTGAGTGAATCGCTGCTCGGTATTACTTTGTCGCTGGCTCAGGAATAAATGGTAGTGCGTATCTTCCATCAGGGGGTGTAAAGCCAGCAGTTTATGGATCAGGTCAAAATAGAATTCAGTGGCGTTACCATTGTGTTTTCGGTTGAATATTTCGGGTATTTTTCTTCCGATCACGGCATGAAACCGGAACCCTTCAAGCCTGCGCAAGAACTCTACTGTCTTCAGGTTTATGTCCGAATGATCGCCGCTGGCATGGAGGAACCAGCCTGGCCGCCGTACCGAGAAAATGGAATTGAACAACATATCCCCGAGGATCTGGTTCTGGAAATCAAGTACCTCCTTTCGCAGTCGCTCCCTATCATTGGTCGTGATCATTCCAAGACAAATGATCGGTACAAAGTTAGGCTCAGTCCATAAAGGGCGTTTCCGCCGGGCATAAAATTGGGGATTCCCCGATTCGTCAATGAAAATATATTGGTGCATAAAAAAGCTCTTTTAAGAAATCTAAGAGCTTGGAGGGAGGCAAGGATCATCGGCGCAGCGATTCAAAGGTATTAAAAAGAAACACGCAAATAAAATTGAATCTGTGACACAAAGAGGTCTTAAACTTTCCAAAGTTTATTTGTATTATTCCTTTTTTGAACTTTAAATATAAGGGCATGGGATTGGTCAAAATTGTTTCCTGAAGATCGTCTTAATCACATTTTGTGACACAATTCTATGGCTGTCGAACAGGTTCACCGACAAGAATGATTGCGACTCACATAGGCAATCTACGGGCTTCTATCATATCACCACCAATGCCTTTTTAGGTTCGTTCCGTCATCGGATATAGAAAAGCCAATCTGATGCCAACGGCACATCCCTACAGCAGTATTTAGCGTCACGGCGTTGGACAACATGCTGTTTGGGACTCAGAAGTACAGAAATGCCATACATCATATGCGCGAAATCACTCGACGGACACAAGGAAATTAACCATCTTTCGGGGTTCCAGCGTGTCACATTCGTACATCTTGCCGTCGCCGAAGGGTATGCCTATTTTGCAGACATTCTCGTGCCATGCAAAACCTGGCTGCAATCTCAAGGATAAAAATCATCCATAAAGCATTTTAAGGCCCATAAAGCGGAGATTTTTCCAACCTGGAGAAGATGTCCTTATTCCACTGAATGAGTAATCTCTCGCGCTACTGCAATGTTTCGTACATCGAAAACACGATCTCCTCATAAATGTAAGAGCGACGACGTTTGTCATGGCATATGAAAAATGTGGGAGAACTGTCTTCAACAATATTCGAATATGTGCCACACTGTGGCACATCTACCCTATTCTCAGGAGTTGAAATCTGATAAAAACTCGAGGCAGCGATGGATCTAATAAATGGTTGAAATTGGCTTCCCATAAGAGAAAAACAATATGCATCGTGTCACGGAAAATATTTGACAATCCTCCGGGCATTTGCGATGAAAGCGCATCTACAGTCTTTAAAATTAGCAAGGTTCCAGCTTTCATTGCATGGCACGGAGGTGCCAACGGCGTGGCTAAAGCTGGGGAATATTCTACAGTTCCTCGCCGGCGGCTGCATATCCTATTGCCTTTTGGCGGCTCCAGGCCGGGAGAGAGGAGGGACGACGGTGCGGACGGGCTGGAGGTTACCGCCACCTCCGCCATGTGGCGCCCAGTGCTGGACGGGGGAAGGCCGATGCAAGCGAGCGGAGCGAAGGTTGCGAGCGAGGAAGAACGAGGAACGCAGTTCTGACGAAGCTCTGGCCGCCGGACAGCCAGCCGCCGCTCGACCTTGGTTGTTTGGCGGGAGCGGAGCGGACGCCATATCAAATATGAAGGCTGGGCGCCACCAGCGGGTGGCGGACATTATCAGGCAGCGGGTGGACGGGGCGATCATGCGGCGAAGCGAACTTCGACCCGCTGGAGCGAGCACGTGGTAACGCGCGCAGCGGAGGACGGGTGGAAGCGCATGTTCGACCTGGACACGGGAGCTGCCCGACCGGAGGCCCCTGAAGCGAAAGAACCGTGCCAGAGATGCGTACCGGCATGCGACACCGCAGCAAAGCGAGGACGTTGCATGACGGCGGGCACGGTGTTGCGGAGCCTGCGGAGCAATACGGTGTCCGGCCTGGCGCGTGTTCTTGCCGAAGGGGCTAAAGGGAGACCTTTTTTCCTGCCCTTGATTTATTGAAATCTGTATCCGTTATTGTGAATTATCCGTAATGAAGGTTATTGCTTTTTCCTATATTCTAATATTTCTCCCTATTTAATAACATCGTAATAGGCTGGAGCGATTTCAAAGTATTGAGTTCATATAACTGCAGCACATTTTAATTTATGTTTTGTTTGAAGTGCCCTCCTCTTTAGTGGATACCAGTGCCAGATCGATACAGCATCTATCGCCGAAAAGGAGGGCAGTCCTTAACAACTGTTTCAAATTCTAATGCAATATACTAAAAAAGTTAGTAAATTACAATATTCGTTCTTTGAATTTGGGTTATTTCACGGTTGTACAATGGAAGAATAACTGTTAAATTTGATGTACTTAAAAATTTGCGTAGATTCATTCGCTCCACAACCCTAAAAACCCAGAATTATATGGCAGAGCTTGCTAAACAGTTGCCTCTAACCGCAGTAACTGAGCATGAACCCTTAGAAATTAAAGAAAGGATATTCAAAACACATACACAAGAACTGGTTATTGGTCTCTGTGGCCCCATTGGAACAGAGATTCACTTGGTGGCGGATTGTCTGAAAGATGTCCTATCCGCGACTTATCAGTATGAATGCGTTGTACTCAGAATGAGCGACCTTATTCGCCGATATGCAACTACGTTGTCCATATCCACGCAGGACAGTGCTTTTATCAATCGTCAGAAATTGATTGAAGCGGGAAACGATTTGCGGAAGGCGAATGGACCCAGTATTCTGGCAGAACTTGCGGTAAATGAAATTGCGGTGAATCGGGAAAGGAATAGATCAGGGGAAGATTTTGGTTCCCGTCGAATCTGCTACATCATCGATTCCTTTAAAAACAAAGAAGAGCTGCAGCTTTTTCAATTGATCTACAGCGAAATTTTTTATTTTATCGGAGTTTATTCCAATATCGAATCGCGTGTCAAGAATCTTCAGGATGCAAAATTGGGAATGCCAGAAATTTATACATTGATTGACAGGGACTCAGGCGAAGAAATTAACTTTGGGCAAAAGGTCACGGATACGTTTATTGAGGCAGATTTTTTCCTTCGGGTTGATAATAATTCGAGACCAGCGATCGAAGCCAAAATAAGAAAATATCTACATTTGATATTTTCTTCGGAGATTATCACTCCGATGCCAGATGAAACGGCAATGTACCTTGCCTATGCAGCGGCCGGAAATTCGGCCTGCCTGAGTAGGCAGGTGGGAGCATCAATTACGGACAAAGCCGGAGGTGTTCTGGCGGTTGGATGGAACGATGTCCCCAAAGCGGGAGGTGGAGTCTACCATTCGGGTGATGGGGTGCAGGCTACGACTAGCGACAAACGATGTTTAAGTCTGGGTGAGGGTGTTTGCTTTAATGATCAAGAAAAGCGCACTATCGCGCAAGCCTTGGTGAAGGAGTTGATCGATAAAGGCCTGGTTGATGGAGATCAAGCCAAGGAAGCTTTGGACGTTGTTCTAAAATCAAGAATTAAGGAACTAATAGAATTCTCGCGCGCAGTGCATGCGGAAATGTTGGCCATTATTAGTGCGGCCCAAAGTGCTGGCCAGCAAATGGTGGGAGGGAAGTTGTTTTGTACGACATATCCGTGCCACAATTGTGCCCGCCATATTATAGCAGCCGGGATAAAAGAAGTGTATTACATCGAACCCTATCGGAAAAGCCTGGCAACGAAATTGCATGATGATGCAATTACGGAAGATGAGGCGAAATTAGGTCATGTTCGAATTCTGATGTTTGATGGCGTATCTCCCAAGAGATATTTGGATTTTTATAAAATGAAGAAACCCAGAAAGAAGGATGGGAAAAAAATTAGAGTACCTTTTGATCAAATCCTTCCAAAGAACACCCTATCTTTGCGTGGTATTCCCTTGCTGGAAAAGCAAGTCACCGCTGACTTGATTGAAAGAAAAATTATCACCGTTGTAAAAATTTAATCATGGCAAACAAACCTAAAGACAAAAAAGAATCTCCGCAATTGTCTTTGGATCTAAAGCCAGGTCCAAATCAGGAAACTCAAAGTTTAGCGACGGAGAAAAAGCCAGATATTACGCCAGTCCGCTACATTGATTCACGTCACGACATATATCAGAAGATATTAAATAGAGAAATGAAGTAAAGGTCCGTATGCTTGCGGTGCTTTGCTAACTGTCTTTGCCACACTTCTCCTCATCCACTTGGCGCATAGCCAAAATGGCTCCAAAGGCGGAAAGTCATGCAAAATTCCATCGACCCATTCCCCAATGCGCTGGGCAAAGGAATTTCGGTCTTTTCGGTTTTCCCATTCCATCACAAAACTATGGTCCAACTTCATGGCGGTTGCTGGAATTGGGCTCTTTTGTAATCAACAGCAACCTTTTGCCTTTTTCGTTCGATCTATATAGGAACTCGTTTATGAGTCTGTCTGAATAAAAATCGTCGACAGGCAGGTGGTAATCCCACTGACTTTCGGCTAAAAAGGCATTCAACGCATAGGATATGGATATCAAATAAAGGTTTTCCCAGTAAAGGTGACAATTACTCAAAAAAATCTCCCCATTACAGTATATTTGAGAATATAGTATGAAGGATAAGTACAAAGACGAAATTCTGCTTCGCCTGCAAGCCAACGGCCTCTATCTAGCACTAAAAAAAAAGTGCACCAAAAGAGACACTGAAGTAATAGCAACGGTGGATGCCGGTGTCAGCTATGCCTATCAACGGGCAAAAACAATCATTCGACACATGGGTGAGTACACCTTACACGATGGCGATCATCTGTTCAATGTACTCGATTTGATGGAAGGCATCCTTGGTCCCAAAAACATCGAGAAGCTGTCTGCCCCAGAACTCGAACTACTCATCCTTTCTGCCTTCTTTCACGATCTGGGGATGTCGCCATCGGAGCATGAAGTAGCTCTATGGCAGCAGGCATGGGACGGCAAGACTCCGCAATTTTCTAAAAAGGGGGACCAGCAATCATTTGCGGATTTTCAGCGGTTCTTAGTTACCAGAGAGGGGGAAAACAAAACAATCAAGACCCTCCTAGAAAAGGGTGATGCAACGGGAGCGGTGACCCTCAAAGGGTACTTGATTTCTGACTTTATACGGCAGACTCATGCGGACAGGGCCAGGCAAATCATCGCCCAAGACCCGATTTTAGGGGAGGATAAAAACAATCGGATCTTATTTCGTAAAACGGATCTCACAATCGAGCTGGAAAAGATCTGCTATAGTCACAACGAAGATGCCGTCTCACTCCTCACGCTTGATCGGGCGAAGCCTTGTGGCCAGGATATTTACGCTTGCCTGCCGCTTGTGGGCGTGCTGCTCCGGCTGGCGGACCTACTCGATTTTGACGCCAAGCGAACACCGGCCGTCCTTTTTTCACATCTGAATATCCAACACCCGGTCTCACTTGTCGAATGGCAAAAACATCGGGCCATCGAGTACTGGAATATTCAGCCTGGCCACTACGGTTTTTCGGCCAAATGCGAGCACCCGGCGATCGAGGCCGCCATTCGTGCCTATTGTGACGTTATCGATGGAGAGCTAAGCGTCTGTAACAGTGTGCTGAAGCATCTCAGCGATAGTTCAGCTTTTCAGGCTCGCGAGATTGTCGTCAAACTTCCGCCGAAAGTTGATCGCGACCGAATCGAAGCGAGTACTGACCGGCTCGGTAACCCCCTGTATATTTACCGAGATACGAAGTTTACCTTGAGCAAACAGCAGGTTGTAGATTTACTCATGGGAACTAAACTGTACGGGAAGCCCGACATAGCTCTTCGCGAACTGTTGCAAAATTCTCTAGACGCCTGCATGACCCGGCAGGCACTGGAAAAAGAATGGAGCAACCCCTATTACCCCGAGGTCATCGTATCGCTATTCGAAAGCAACGGCGAGCAGATCTTGCAAGTCGAAGACAACGGCATGGGAATGGACCAGGAAATTATTGACAAATTCTATACAAAAGTGGGCGCGAGCTTTTATAAATCGGCGGATTTCCAACAACTTCTGCTCGAGACCCACACCGACCTTAAACCTAGGTCGAGATTCGGCATTGGGATCCTCTCCACCTTTATGGTGGCCGACATCTTAGAAGTAGACACCATGCGGATTACCGCGCCGCAAAAATCGACCAATGCGATAAAAATGACGGTGGAAGGACAAGATAGCCTTTTTTGGATCCGGCCAGGAATAAGAAAAACGGTAGGAACCAGCACAAGGCTGGTACTTAGAAAGGAAAAGAACCCCTGGAACAAAATGACGGCCGACCAATTTATCGAGTCTGTCATCACTGTCATCCCCAATCCACCCTATCCGGTCGTTATACGTGCCGGAGAGAAGGTTGTTAGCCGCGACGCCCAAAGTTTTCTCGCGACCAAGCCGGCGGTGCTAGGTAAAACCACCTGGGCACCAACTGAGAACGTCAGGTACATCGAATTTGGATTTTCCTGGAAGGGAATACAGGGCTCTTGCATACTCGCGACCGTTGAAGACAATCAGGGACCGGTCTCCGAACTCACCCTCCCCGGCAAGAAAGTGCAGGTGGAAGGCAGGGAATTTCCCTTGTCCAAGTTCTATAAGATGGATGCGAATCGGATCACCATCCGAGGGACCAGTATCGGACTCGACAAGCATGGAGAGGTGAAGACAGAAATGAATTTTGGGGAATGGATCGAGTCTAGTTCGGCTCTGTCTCTCCACGGCATCCTGGTGCCCGCAGAGTTGTTCCCACAGTCATATAATCTTCAATACAATCAGGTCCGACTCGCCTGGCCCTTCCCTCTTCGACTTATCGTTGACGTTACGAGTCCAATGGACCTAGATCTCAATTCGGCAAGGTCGTCAATCCTCAATACCGAAAAATGGACTGCGTTCGAAGAACAACTGGCGTTCTGCATTGCCTGCGGCATAAAAACCAGGGTGGAGGAGAGCTATTTGGAGCAATTCATTACCAATATTGTCCTTCACAGTGACAGCGCAATCCTGCGGAAGGGATTTGAAAGGGCGAACGAGCAAGGGGTCGTGAACGAGCGTCCCTCCATATTCGATCTGCCCGAACCTCCAACAGCGACAGCGGAAGTGGACGACTTAGACACCTTGCCGTTTTAACGCTTCTTCCATCGCAATATAGTTTGCAGGCTCAGCTGAAAGCTATATAAAATATTGATATTAACATTTTATATTGCGCAGGCAAGGATAAGCAAATTTCTTAAGGGTTCGATCCCCACCCCCTCAGCTCCACGATTCTCAAGCCGTTGATTTTCAGCGGCTTTTTTATTAATAGCTAGTGAGAAATCGAATTACTCACCTCCCGGTGTAATATATCTGATTAGGCTATTCTCTCTGCCCAATAATGTGCATTCTATATTGGTGTTTTCCTGGATCATCCTTTCGGCAGCATTGATCGCAGCGTCCAGGTTCTCGAAAATAGTGTAGACCTTCTGCCATTCATGGACTGCCAGCTTAAAATTCTCATCGAGAACGTGCCCGGTCGAGAATTCAGATCTCATTAGCGCCACTTCGTTCTCATGTAAGATTGGAAATGATTGCATAGAGAGTCAATTTTTCCCATTGATCAAACTCACCACTACTTTCGTCATCATCTCCTTTTCTTCCGGCTTACTTTCGGCAATCATAAGGGTCAGTGCCACGAGCGCATTGTCTGCCAACTTGCGTGACCCGTCCCCGCGATATAGAATACCGTTCTTATCCAGGAACCAGATGAAAAGGAAGGCCGCAATACGTTTGTTGCCATCGGAAAACGAATGATTCTTGATGACGAAATAGAGTAGATTGGCTGCTTTTTCTTCTACGCTGGAGTAGAGGTCGGCACCACCAAATGTTTGGTAGATCGCTGCGAGTGATCCTTGAAAGGATTCGTCCTTCTCATTACCAAACAAAGAGCTTCCCCCGAATTTGTCTTTTAATCCGCGGATTGCCTGGATGGCTGAATCGTAAGTAATCTGGAACAACTGCTTCGAAGAAGTCGCCTCGATCTCCAGTACCTGGTGGTCATACTTGTCCAGTACGTCCAACGCATAGGTATAATCCGATAGGACACGCAGTAGCCCCGCAGCCTGATCACCGGAAAGCGCTTGTGAACCGGTAACATTATTGATCAATGCAACGGCTTTTTTCAAAGCTTCGTATTGCTCAGCTTTTTCCTGGAGTTTCTTTTCATTCAATGAATACCCTCTGAGCAGGTAGTCCTTCAATACCTGGTTAGCCCAGATGCGGAATGCGGTGCCCCGTTTGGAACTAACCCTATATCCAACCGACAGGATTAAATCCAGATTGTAGAATGTGACGTTCCTTTTGACATTTCTCTTTCCCTCTTGTTGCTCAGTTTGAAAAATAGTAGTTGTAGATTCCTCGGATAACTCTTTTTCTGCATAGACATTCCGAATATGATCGTTAATGGTATTGACATCCTTTTCGAAAAGTTCCGCAATGAGCCTTTGGGAGAGCCAAAGACTGTCACCTTGTAGTTTTACATCAATTTGGGTGTGGCCATCTTCTTTGACATAGATGATGATCTCTCCTTTATTTTCGGTCATATTACGGATGTTAAGAAATCGAACTTACCGGTTTTTCCGGTAAGTTCAAAATAATTGATAATCAATTAGTTATAACAAATTAGCCAACTTACCAGTTTTTCCGGTAAGTTGCCAGACAGCCCGTCTTTTTTTAATGTAACAAGGCTTCCTTACTATCACAAATTGGACACTACAAAGTAGCAGAAAAATAGCCGCTGGTTGAACTGCAATGTTAAATACGCAATTTGCGTATTGCGATTTAGCTAATGACAACTTATTGCTACCAGGGAATCTTAGCGAAGGTACAAATATCTAATTTTATTTACTGGAGCTAAATTTTATGTCCAATTTATTACGTTAAAAACTGGTCGATAAAACAAATATGCTATCTTTATATGTGGCCGCATCCACCTCCATAGCAAGTACAGTTCAACGCCAGGTCGCCGCTCTAGGCGACGGACAGATTCTTACTATTAAAGTGGAGGGCCAAACAGAAGTGGCTTATTTTAGAGCGTTGAGCCGGATGGTCAAGGCCGGGAAATTGGTGAGGTTGGAGAAAGGGAAATATTACAAGCCCAAAAAATCACGCTTTGGCACACTACGGCCTACGGAAACAGAAATTGTAAAAATATTCACTCAACGCGAGGGCAAAACCATTGGGTACTTCACAGTGGAGGTTTCAAATAGCTTTTGAAACCGCACCAAGGGCTCGACGCTAATCAAGCTTTCCCCTTTATTGCCCACCGGAATATACAGTCCGATACGCCCTCCTATATTGTCGCTTTTGGGGTCGTTCCCCCCCACGTGAACGGCAATGTCCACGCCCAATGAGCCGGAATAAAAAGTAAGTGCACATTTTCCTTATCTTGCCGTACTCTTTCAACCGCTACCATGGCAAAAGCATTCGCAATAGCAATACTGGCCTCCCTGACCCTATTCAACGTCGCGTTCTCCCAAGCACAAATGTTCCAGACCACCGACAGCGGTGTGCTCTATCGAGTTTATTCGGATAAAAGCGGGCCTCACGCTGAGATCGGTAATTATCTGAAGTACAATATGCAAGAAGAAGTGCATGCGGGAGTACTTCTTTCTTCTTACTCGAATACGCCGTTGTATATGCGGGTGCAGCCACTAGAGCACAAGTACGGTATTTCCGACCTCTTCAATTTGCTGCGTAACGGCGATAGCATCGTTGTAGCCATGCCGATAGATTCCATCCAGCGCCACTATAGCGGACAACTCCCGTCGTTCTTCCAGCCCAACGATACCCTCTTTTATCGGATCAATATCCTGGCGGTTTTTACTAGCATCCGTCAGATGGAAGCAGACAGTATCCAGGAGGTGGCTAGACAACGGAAGCGGGAGAGCGCGGCGATCGAAACCTACCTCGCACACGAGCAAGTCCAGATAGAAAAGACACCTTTGGGAGTATATGTCCGAGTTGATACAATTGGTCATGGGCCGGCCATCAGCACAGGCAAACAGGTGACGTTACACTACACATGCACCGCAATGCATCAAGGCAAGATCGTTCCTTCGAACCAGCCGGGACAGGTTCACGCATCCCTGACCATCGTGATCGGAAAGGGACAGGTGATACCCGGGATGGAGGATGGCCTGCGTCAGTTTCGGGAAGGCGGAAAAGGGACGATGTATATTCCCGCCTTTCTGGCCTATGACGCCGCGTTTGGACCAGGTGGCAACGCCTATGAGAATTTGCGGTTTGAGGTCGAAATTGATAAGGTGACCACCGTTACAGCAAGAACCCAGAAGTAGCCGGCCTCGCCCCCCAAAGCGCAGCTATAGGCTCCGCTCGATGCATACAATGTACTTGAAAGCCTTGAACCCGGTTAATCCAACGGTTATCAGCGGATATGGTTCTAACCCTTAATTCATCGCTCGCAATTCCAGCATTTGAATATTTAATGCTTTAAACGCTGAATAAGAGTTAAAAGAGACGCGATGTGTTCGATCCCCGTCCCCTCACCTCCACGAATATTTAAGCCGCTGATTTTCAGCGGCTTTTTTGTTAATAACTGGGCATTAATACCGCTGCACAACCCGGTACAGAAAACGTTCCGGTTCGCCTATCACACCACCTGCGGCTCTTCTTTTTTTCAACATATCTGATTTATAATAGGCATACGCTTTGACAGTATCCAATAGAGCCGTTACGAGCACCACCTTTTTATCATCATCTGCATCATGACCGAAAGCCCTGACGGTTATACCATTATCTATCCTTTCCTGCTTACCCTCTTCAAATGCTTTTTGCCAGGCACCCCAGTCTTTTACAGTGAACGTGGTTCTGGACCGGAGGTCTGAACTAACAGTAGCGGTGTCCTGGAAGGTGATCGTAACAAAGGCAAACAAAGGCGTGCCTGTTACGCCACCTTTTTGCATGGCCATTTTCAGGCCAGGATCTTTTGCAAATGCTTTTGCTTTGGCCATATCATTTACTTTCACAGCTACTAATATCATATTGGAATCCTGCAACCCGCGGCCAATTACATAACTATGAATGCCATTAGCCAACCGGAGAGAATCATGTTCATCGTAGGAGGTTTTCCATTTTGCATAGTTTAACACCTTGTGTTTTGCTATCATCATATTTTGCGGTGCTGTAATAATAGTATTTGTTTTCGGTGTAACTGCGCTTTTGCTGCTGTCAACAGTGGTAGAGTCGGCGGCGGTCTTATTTTCATTTCCGCTTCCGCCGCAGGAGATCAAAAAGAATACCATGACATAAAAAGACAAGCCGGTGAATCTTGACAGTTTCATTGATTTTGCTTTTAATGATTAATAAATAAAAGGGCAGGGAAAGAAGCGTATTACAGGAGGTAGGGACAATAAATGTAGCTTATATTAAACTGTCCGACTAATTTTTATTTAGGTCATGGGGACACCATTATTTTAGTTTTTAGGCCGTGCCACGCGGAATTGAGTGTAAGATTATTTTAATTTTCCGGATTTAAGGTAAAAAAGGAGAGTAGGGGTTCGATTGAGGGCATCTCCGCTCCACCCCTCTTTAAGCCGCTGAAAATCAACGGCTTTTTTGTTGATAGCTCAAGGGGTATCGAACTTCATCTCTTCCGCTCTGTTGTCTTATCGATCAATTCCGCTATATTCGGGCACCTTTCAGAGAAACCTCCCTCTCACCCAATCCTTAAAACGCCTAAAAAATGCATAAAAACGCCGCGCTATTGCTCCTTCTTTTTCTCGCATCGCATCGTCTGTTCGCCCAGCCTGTCGACTCCCCAATCAGGGCCTCACGAGCCGAAAGCAACGATGCCATCGCCCGCCACGACGCTAACGGCATCGTCCGGGATATGCTGCCGGATTATTCCATCGTTACCGGACGGGGCCAGCATGTAAATGGGAAAGATAGCGTCTACGCATTTTGGCAAAAGACCTTCAAGACTATGCCGGAAGTTCTATACATCCGGACGCCAACTGCGATCGTCATCAGCAGGAATGATTCCCTCGCCTGGGAGATCGGTCAGTGGACAGCGGAACATAGCTATAGCAAGGGCGGGAGCTATTCTGCCATGTGGCGCAAGACAGGAAATGCTTGGAAATTGGCTGCGGAGTTGTTCGTGTCATTGGAAAAATAGTCTCCATCAAAGACCTCGCGCCGGTTTATCTCGGGAAGGATGCAACATCATTGGATAATGGAACGTCGTATAAATAATGAAAAATAGTATCCAGGCCATACTTCCGTTACTTGCAATTGTATTTATGTTTTCGAATTGTAGAGCAACAAATCGAGGAGTACGCGGCACCTGGACCACTGCGTTTGAAACGATTTCTTTTAAAAACGATGGTACTTTTTCTTGTCAATATTCGCATAGCGACGAACACTGTGAGGCAACTGGAACGTGGTATATTTCAAAAGGAACAGTCTATTTGAAATTTAACGATCGACAAGGATCTTTATTTGGAGGTTGCAATTCGGCACAGGTTTACAATAACCTCATTTTTGGAATGAGAATGATCCGCGGACGTGATTGTATTGTTTCCCGACCAGCAAAGCCAGTATTCTACAGAAAGGTGGCGCGATAATCGAACTCCTCACTGCGCTAACGTCAATTACATCTGAATGTCAATAGGGACGATTTAGTCATCTGAATCATGATCTTTTTATCGAGCATAAAGCTTCTAACTAGCAGATCGCCATTCAGAACATTGAAGAGGTCTTTACCCATCGGGGAAACGCCTATGGCGCTCTCAACTTTTCCATTCGAGATTTCTAAATTGAAGGAGAAGTTGACATTCTTTCTACTATCGACGGATTGTAGCTCTATTTTGCTAAAGGTGATCTGCTGCTCTTCATTCACGGCCTTTTTTAGCAAAATCCTGATAGCGGGTAAATATTTCGTCCAAAGCGCGACGGAGTTCCCTTCATTCATAAATATTCACGTTTTAAATTTTTATTCGGCCCTGCCTAAGAAGTTTAGTAGGCAAAGATACGCCAAATGCAGTTGTAATGGTTTACTTTAACGTATAATTTGAAATAATAGTGTCTAACTTTCGACTGATCTGGTCCTATTGATATTTCAAGAAACCTATCCAATTCGGGTAGCTTTTTATTACCACCCAGTTTCCCATTTTTCCCGTATTTTTAAACAAATCTGCCAAACATGAGAAAATTGATACCCTTCTACAAATGGGTCTGCCTGCTGGCATATACCCTATTCACCGCTCCCCTGCACGCCCAAACCAAAACCTACGACAGCACAACCATCGCCTCCCTGAAAAAAGAAGCGCTTTCCATCGTCTCTACAAAGGAAAAACCCATACAGGAAATGATCGACATGATCTTCAGCTTCGGCGAACTAGGCTTCCAGGAAGTGGAAACATCCCACTACCTGACAGATATATTAAGCAAGAACGGTTTTACCATCGAAAAAGGCATCTCCCATATCCCCACTGCCTGGTTCGCCACCTGGGGCAGCGGTAGCCCTGTCATCGCACTTGGCAGCGACATCGACTGCATTCCCAAAGCCTCGCAAAAACCCGGTATTGCCTATAAAGACCCAATCGTGGAAGGAGCCCCAGGTCATGGAGAAGGACATAATTCAGGCCAATCGGTGATCATATTTGCCGCCCTTGCCGTAAAAGAGCTGATGCAGAAATATCATATGCCCGGCACCATCATCATCTGGCCGGGCGTAGCCGAAGAATTACTGGGCAGCAAAGCCTGGTACATAAGAGATGGCTATTTTAAAAATATAGACGCCTGCATATTTACCCATGTCAGCAGTGAATTCGCCGCCAACTATGGCGACAATGGGTTCAATGGACTCGTATCCGTCAAATTCTCTTTTGAAGGCGATGCCGCTCATGCGGCAGGAGCTCCCTGGAGAGGCAAGAGCGCCCTCGATGCCGTTGAGCTGATGGATGTCGGCTGGAATTTTAAACGGGAACACCTGAAACCGACACAAAGAAGCCATTATGTCATCACCGATGGCGGCGACCAGCCGAACGTAGTACCCTCGAAAGCCAGTGTCTGGTATTACTTCCGGGAAAGGAATTATGAAGACATCAAAAGCATGTATGATGCAGGTATCCATATGGCACAAGGGGCTGCGCTGATGACAGATACAAAAATGTCTTATCAGCTGCTGGGCACGGCCTGGCCCGGCCATTTCAATAAAGCGCTGGCGGAAACATTTTATGCGAATATAAAAGCAGTCGGTATGCCCCAATGGTCGGCGGAGGACAACCAACTGGCCCTCGGCGTGCAGAAGCTGCTGGATGCACCGAAAAAAGACTTTTACGGCAGGGACATCAACGGTCTTCGGACAACGATAGATAGTATCCGCGGCTCGGTACCTTTTTCCTGGGGCGGCGGTTCCGATGACATCGCCGATATCTCCTGGAATGTTCCTACCATCGTGTTATGGTACCCCGCCAATATTCCCGGTACAAAAGGACACCATTGGGGTGATGCCATAGCGATGGCAACGCCTATCGCACACAAAGGTTCGCTGGCAGGTGCAAAAGCCACCGCACTGACATTGATCGATCTGTTTACCAAACCACAGGTATTGGCCGCTGCCAAAGATTATTTTAAGAATGTGCAGACCAAGGACGTGCATTATATCCCCTTCCTCTCCGCCGGCGATCCGCCCCCTACCTATCTTAATAAGGAAACAATGGATAAATACCGGGAGCAGATGAAAAAATTCTATTACAATCCCGCAAAATATAAAACTTACCTGGAACAGCTGGGTATTACATACCCTACCCTGGAGAAGAAATAAGGTCCAGCATACCAGCTTAAACCAAAGCCCTCACCACAACCCAATAACCCGCCGTCAATGCTATAACTATTGACGCCGGATACACCACCCATTTTCTATACCATCCCCTTTTTCCAAAAGGAATAATAACCAGCATGAAAACACCCGCAATCACCACGACCTGCCCTATCTCCACACCCACATTAAAAGACAGTATCGACGTGTAGAACTTATCCCTGGGCAGACCGATTTCATTCAGCGCACTCGCAAAACCCATCCCATGGATCAGCCCAAACAGGAACACAATGCCTATTCGCCACGGCTTCAGCTCGCTCAACAACATGTTCTCTATCGCCACAAATACAATGGACATGGCAATAATGGGTTCAACAACAGCACCCGGCGCAACAAGCACCCCCTTCATGCTTAAAGCCAGCGTAACAGAATGAGCCACCGTAAAGGCTGTAGCCTGCCAAAGAATGGTCTTGATCCGGGTACTCAACAGACAAAGACTTATTACAAACAGGATATGGTCAATCCCATAAGGAATGATATGTCGAATACCCAGCTGAAGATAAAACCCCACGACATGCGAGACAGGCGCCTTCTCCAAAGCATAATTGACGGTATGCCCCAGCAGCGTAGCCGGCGCCAATAGAAGGGATACCAGCAGGACCCCATATGTATTGCCCGGTTTCATAAGGATCGAAGGGTTGCCAAACCCTCATTTTTTAATGCCTCCGAAATAGCAGGGTCACCCGACAACGCCTCCTGCAAAAACGTCTTTGCCTCACTGCGATGCCCGATGCTGGCATAGATCAACCCGGCACGACAAAGCAATACAGGATTCCTGCTATGGGTCTTCAAGGCAGTTCGGAGATACGGCAATGCTTCCGAAGATTGCTTTTTACAATAATATACCCAGGCCACGGTCTCATTGGCATCGATATTATCCGGCCGGCGATTATATTCCATCAGCGCATGTTCCAGGGCCTTATCATAATTATTGACCCTCAAATAGGCGTAGGCCAATTCCCGGTCGGCGTAATGGCCGATATTATCATTGCTGATGCCGCTCTGTTCATCCCGGCTGAGCTCGTCGATAACCAGGGCCGTTAACGAATCAGCGGCGGCTTTCTTACCAGCCAGCGCATAGGCATCTGCACATTCTTCCTTGATGGAATAATCGTTTATCAGCGAGTCCGCCTTTCTATAACAATCAATCGCCTTCTGATAATTTTTGTTGGCAACAGCCACCCTCGCCAGGCCGGCCCACGCAAAAGCATACCCCGGTCTCTCATCCAATGCGATCGTATAATGCATTTCCGCGTTTTTAAGGTCCGCCGTATACTCGTATAATCGTCCAAGCTGAACCCTGCACCACTCGGTCGTCTCATCACCCTCAGCACCCGCATCCACCGCCATTTTCATTGCTTCGATCGCCCCCTGGTAGTCGCCATGGATCTCCCGCAGATAAGAAATACGTGAATAGGATCGTATGTCGGGCCTCACCGATACCATCCTGTCGGCATTCGCCACCGCCGAATCATATCGCCCCATTTCCACATTCCCATCCACTAACAATCCATAGATAAAGGCATTGAAAGGATTGACCTGGTGCGCTTTTTCGGCCAGTGCCAGCCCATCCGCAAAATGATGCTGAGATAAGTATATAAGGGATTTAAAGGTTAATGCCTCTCCATTTAAAGTGTCCTGCTTCAACACCCTGTTCACACACTTCAAAGCAGCTTTATCATAATAAACATAATTGCCGGTGATCCGCGCCTCCTGGATAAAAAGCGTAGTCAGCGCAAGGATCGATTTTACATCGGTGGGGTCCTTTCGTATTTTGCTGCGCAGCGCGGTAGCATAATCCCGTCGGAGGGTCCACTCATTCGATTGGGGAATTGCGGTGCTTCTCTCCAGCAGATCATCTATCCTGTTTTCCCGCGTAGTATATCCAATAGCAATGACAGCTATCACCAGGACAATAGCCCCCAGGCTAAAAACTGCATACCAGTAATTCTTCTTCATAACAATGATTTGTAAAAGGCAGGCCCGCAACAGCATCTCGGGCCCGCCTGGAAAAGAAATATTTATTCTTTAACAACCCGAATAGTCTGTCTGGCGCTTCCATTCCGGATAGCATTTATAAAATAGATGCCCTTCGCCATATTACTCGCATTCCAGGGCACCGAATAAGTACCCGGCTGCATATTCCCATCGGCCAATACTTTCATTAGTCTCCCGGTGGCATCATAGATTTCTATCCTCACCTGGGAGGCAGTTTCGATATGGTACCGGATCGTATTATTATCGACAAAAGGATTGGGTGACACGCTCACGAAGATATCCGGCGCCGCCACGTCCAGCGCACCCGGCGTAGGGGCCGATTTATAGACATCCATCTCATCCAGCGAATTGGCCACCTTATTGTTCATATTACTTTCCGCAGGAACACCGCAGCAGCTGTTGGATCCCGACCAGGGTGTCTGTACATAGGGGAACGACGTTTTAAAGCTGGTATCATTGGTGTTCACCCCGGTATTATACGTCAGCACGTTCACCAGGTCGGTGGTGACAGGATTAGCGCCTCCCTTATAATCATCATACCACAATCCTATAGCAGCAAGCACCACACCGCTCACCGCCTGCAGCTCGATCCGGGTGACATCATCCTCTAATCGCCGCCCATTGGGAAAACCATCCATGTTGGGAATAAATTGAAGAGAAAGGTTCTTATTATACGTAGTGTCGGTCAAGCCTAAAACAGCAGCCTGCACCAATCCCAACGCACTGAATTTCGGGTCGTTTCTCGGAGTGGGAGGAACCGCCATATTCAGACGCAGCATATCTCCTCCATTCGGCAGGAAGTTATTGATAAATGGTTTTCCAGCAGCCAGCGGGTTGCCTTTTTTACCGGTAGCCAGCTGATAAGGACGCAAATTAGGCACCCCCGTGTGGAAGATAGGCCATAGGTCAACCGATCGGGGAGAATTGGGTGCTGGCAGCAACAATTTCCCGAAGACAGCATCGTCCAGCGCGGTCCCTGCCAGAGATGAACTTCCTTTTAGACCAAACAACCCGTTTTGGTTATTCCCAAATCCAAAGGCACCCAAAGAATTCCGCTGGATCCGCAAAGACTTCAACGCCGGAACAGCGCCTCCGAAATAAGTATCATCCATATACAACGCGAGTTCCGGATTGTAGAAATAGTTTCCAAAGGTTTTTATGTTGGGGAGGTCTTCATACGGCGTTAGGAAATTCCAGAGGTCCTTTTTGCCGATGGGGATCACAGCTTCGTTCGTTAAAGGCATACCCAATCTTGAGACCTGGACCCAGGGCCCAAAGGAAGACTCCAATTTTCCGCTTTGATCATCCCAGTCATGGTCGTCATCCCCGTCATTCCTTCTCCGATCGTGATCATCTTCGACCCTTGGCTTGTTCAGCGTCCTGATCTTTCTCCTGCTGGCTGAAGCCCATACACCGATAACAAAATCAGGATCAAGGATATTCTTTGCCTGGGACACCCGCTTATGGTCCTTTTGCAGGTCGGAAATATCTACTTGCAAGGCGATCACAGACACATTCTTACATTTCAGGGCATCCATAGGTTTTGTCCCGGTCGTACGCGGCGCATCTCCCAGATCGAAGATCCCGCCCAGGTCGACAAAGAAAGGGTCGTCTGCCGTCCCGCAAAAAACCTTCTCACCCGTGCTGGCCGTCGTAATGGCATTATTGATTAACGTGTTGTAATCATCAACATTAAGCCCCACCGGCGAGTTGATGGAACGGGGGCCGATATTAGGTGGAGGTACGATCCCATTCCGGACTATCGTTTCAAAACCTCTCCCCCATCCCCGGCTCTTCTCCAAAGTATAAGTGGTTTTCAGGTTTTGTTTCCCCAGACGGATGTTGAAGAAGGTAGTAGGATCCTGGTTGGTCTTATGGAACGTGAACCGGTACACAATATCATCGCCCTGCGTGGTGACATCGTTGTCAATATGGATCTCATAACGAATGTCTTCACCGAATTGATAATAATTGGGGCCATTAAAAGGCAGCTGGGCAGGAATGTAATTAGCGAGTATCGTTATTTTGTCGGGATGATCCGGACTGCGGAATGCATACAGGTCCGTATTGTCGGCCAGCGGATCATTGGCGATCATTGGTGCCTCACGATGACTGGAGGACATCAACACACCGGCAATGACAACCAGACAGACAGCAGCCATAAGGAACAGGGCCCCTCTTCCAGGTTTAAATTGCTGATTCATATAAAGATTTTTACTTTAAAAAATAAATGACAGGAACTCGAGAACGGGGTATGAATTAGAAAGGGTGTTTATGTAGGACAGGAAAACGATGAACTATGCATAGGACGATTTAAATACGGTAAATAAGCAAGGGTAGATTTAATTCGGGTTATTAATATTTCTGAAAAAGTCGACATCTGCCCGGACATATTCTACGTAAGTTTAAATTCTCCTCGGAACATATTTGCACGGACCCTCAAGATTTTCGGATATGCCATTCAACTATACACGTTTGATGTTGGGCATTGCATGCCTGCTCTTTTGCGCTGGGAAGCCCGTTGCAGCACAAACCACTCTCAAAGGGAATATCATCGATGCCACAAGTAAACAGCCGCTGGAAGGGGTCAGCGTGATGCTGATGCCCGGACGGATCACCGCAATGACCGACCAGGCCGGCAACTTTAATTTTCGACATATTCAGTCAACACTTGACAACATCGTGATCTCATCCATCGGTTATGAAACAAAGACCTTATCCCTGGCAGACCTTAAGAGCCAGGATTTCCATATTGCCATCACCTCCCAAAGTATAGCATTAAGCACGGTAACGGTCTCCACAAAGGCGGGAGATCAATACAGACCCATCAGCAAAACAGATCTTGCCCTTCGTGGCGTCAATAATTCACAAGAAATTTTAAGGATCATCCCCGGCATCGTCATCGCCCAGCACCAGGGCGGAGGCAAGGCGGAGCAGATCTTTCTCCGCGGCTTCGATGCAGATCATGGCACGGATTTCAGGGAAGACGTAGACGGGCTGCCTATTAATATGCCTTCGCACGCCCATGGGCAGGGTTTTGCCGACAGCCATTTCATCATACCCGAAACAATTGAAAGCGTGAATTTTAAAAAGGGGCCATATACGGCTGCCAAAGGTGATTTTTGCACGACTGGTTTTGTTGATTTTGTCACTAAACAGTCCCTGCCAGGCAATAGTATTAAGATCGAAGGGGGCATGTTCAATACTTATCGGGTGTTGGGGCTCTTCAATCTTTTAGGAGAAAAAGCAAGGACCCAACAGCAATCCTGGTATATGGCCTCGGAATACCGGTATTCGAACGCATATTTTGACAACCCTCAACATTTCCATCGATTCAACCTGTTCACCAAATACAGCGGCAAAATTTCAGAACATAATTACCTTACCTTTTCCGCCACTACCTTCCGCAGCAAATGGAACGCCTCGGGACAGATCCCCGATCGCGCAGTGTCGGAGCATATCATCGGATTCTACGGAGCCATCGATCCGCACGAGGGAGGCGAAACGCATCGTACCAATATCAACGCACAGCTCATCACCTCCAATAATAAAGGGGACCTCTTCAGGAACCAGGTATTCTATTCCAATTACCATTTTGACCTGCACACCAACTTCACCTTTTTCTTAGTGGATACAGTCAACGGGGATGAGATCCGTCAACAGGAGGCCAGGGATCTTTTTGGATACAACGGAAGTTATGAGCACCATGGCTATATTGGTAGTTCCAGGTTCACCGCCGAAGGCGGAGTGAATATTCGGACGGACCTTACCCATCATTCAGCATTGTCCCACACTCGGGATCGATACCTTACACTACAGCGGATCAAGCTGGGAGATATCAGCCTGACAGGAATTGCGCCCTATGCCAGCGCAACATTCGAATGGAATGACCGCCTTCGTATTATTGCAGGCCTGAGGTTTGATCAGTTCTATCACCAATATAATAACAAGCTCCCCGGTGACACGACGCTTCCGGGCATCGGCGCCTATAAAGCCAATATAAATACCATCAGCCCCAAACTGAATTTTTATTATCATCTGAATGAAACAACTCAACTTTACATCACCACCGGGCGGGGATTTCATTCAAATGATACAAGGGCGGTGGTGGTGGAGAAAGGCGCTGCTACCCTGCCTGCTGCCTATGGCGTCGACCTGGGAACGATCTTTAAGCCGTTGAAGAACCTCCTGGTCAATGCATCACTGTGGTATATCTCGCTGCAACAGGAATTCGTATACAATGGAGATGGAGGTGATATCGCCTTTAAAGGTAATACCCGCCGCATCGGAGTCGATTTTTCCGGAAGATACCAGCCGGCAAGGTCGGTTTATTTGGATGTAGACCTAAATTACGCACATGGGCGCACCCTCAGCCAGCCAAAAGGAGCTGATTATATTCCCCTGGCGCCGGTATGGACAAGCGCCGGAGGCGTGACCTACACAGGTAAGCACGGTTTAAATGGAAGCCTGCGCTATCGATACATTGGCGACCGGCCGGCCAATAAAGACAATAGCCTTACCGCAACGGGTTATTTTATCACCGACGCGGTCATTAATTATACCAGGCCAAAATATGCGATGGGTCTGACGATCAATAATATCCTGGATACAAGATGGAAAGAGACACAATTCGATACCACTACCCGCTTGAGAGGGGAAACACATCCTGTTGACGAAATATGTTTTACGCCAGGCACCCCATTTGCCGCAAAACTAAATATCACGTTTTATTTTTGAAGTCTCCCCAGTCCCATCAGCCTGATGCCTTTTCATAGATCAATTGCAACACGCCAAGATCCAATTGCTCTGAATGCGCAAGTTTCAATCTACTGATAGGATTATCTTCTCTGAAGAACTTTTTTCCGCTGCCCATCATCACCGGATGCACCAGGAAACGATATTCGTCAACAAGACCTGCCGCCATCAATGCATGTGCCAGGGTAGCGCTGCCATCCAACAGTATATAACTTCCCTGTTGTTCCTTCAATTTTTTAACCTCTTCTATTACATTCCCGCTAATGATAGTGGAATTGTTCCAGCCGGCTTTTTTCAGGGTTGTCGATACCACGTATTTAGGCGCACTATTTAGTTTATCTGCCACACCCATTTCATTGTTCTTTAATGCAGACCAGTAAGGCGCCAGCATTTCATAGGTGGTTCGGCCATATAAAAAGGCGTCGGCTCCCAGAACATCTTCAATGATGCATCTCGCCCGGCTGTCGCTGTGGTAGGGAGCATTCCATACGTTCATGGAACTTGCGTCAAAAACACCATCCAGTGTGATCCATTCTTTTACGATCAGTTTTTTCATGACTTGTTATTTTCTTTGTGATTGATGGTACAAAGTAACAACAGCCGCAGCGCCGGGAATAGAACGGACCCGACAAAATGAGGTACTGATAATCAATCCTGAACGTCAGGCATGTTCTTCAAATAGTCGCCAGGTGTCAGCAGGGTGAACTCTTTAAAAACGCGGATAAAATGGCTCTGATCGGAATAGCCATGGTCATAGGCAATATCGCTAATCCTTTTGTATTGCCCCTTGCTGAATTGATCAAAGGCGGCAGTGAACTGGCATATTTTCCTGAATAATTTTGGCGGCACGCCTATGTGGGATTCGAACAGACGTTGAAAGGTGCGTTCCGTTACACAAAGTTCGCTTTGTAGAGCCTTAAATGAAACCAGCCCCTGGCTTTTCATGATCTCCTGGGTAGACCATATAATGCCCTTGTCATCCTGTCCATGACTGGCTGCTGATAATTTCCGCACATAGTCGTCCATAAGCTGCAGGCGGGCGGACAAAGAACAGGCATTTACCAGTCGCTCCACCAGGTTCATGCTTCTGGCCGGTCGCATAGCGCCTATATCTATGCACAGGTCTTTTATCTCCCTGGCATTAAAACCAAAAAAGTACTTCAATAAGTAGGGATGCAAAAAGTAAGCAATCATCAACAGGTTGCCGGATGCATGAAATTGAAAAGGCTGCACATTTTGCCCATATAATACCAACTGCTCAACGGCGCCCCTGGTTTTGCTGCGGGTGCTCTGGAAAACAATGCTGGGATATCCTTTGGCCACCAGGGGTATGGTCATATCCTGCAATAAAAGATCCTCTTCCATGACAATGATCTCATGAATATAACTTGAAATAGCATCGCCGGGAAATATTGATCTCAGTTTCACCAGCTCAAATTAAAGAATCATGTCCAATTTATCCCCAGGCTTCACACCATTTCTGTTAATTTTGGTATCTTCCCTTTATGCCAAAATGATCCTCTACCTGAACAAGGAAAATAGGGATCCCAAAGAAGCCATGGCTGGGCCGGAGGCCTTCCAGCGTTTTTGTTTTGACAAATCAATGAAATTATCATAGCTTTATTTTTACATTCAGATCTTCTCTCTATTTACTTATCCCGAAGTCCTTTCATTCAGCCACTCTCTATGAATAAAAGTCTCGCCTCCTGAAATACAACTCGAATTGTTCGTCTTGTATCGCATCCTGTTTGTTCACCTCCTAAAACAACTATTTTATGTCCCAGATCCAAGAGGCTTCAGTTGACAGCATCACTTCAATCAGGCTCCCCTCAAAAGGCTATGCTGCAATGGCCGCGGGAGAAAAACTTATTCCCTGGAATTTTACCAGGAGGAATCCACGGCCCCACGATGTGCTCGTGGAAATAAAATATTGCGGTATTTGCCACACCGATATACATTTTGTCCGTAACGATTTTGGAATGTCCACATATCCCCTGGTGCCCGGTCATGAAATTGTTGGCATCGTAACAGATATTGGTTCCGAAGTGTCTAAATTTAGTGTTGGTGATTCGGTCGGCATCGGATGTCTTGTCGATTCATGCAGAGAATGCGACAACTGTAAACAACACCTGGAACAATACTGCCTGAATGGGGCAAGTTTTACCTATTTCACACCTGACAGACACGGTGACGGAATTATTCCCGGTGGCTATTCAAACCAGATTGTTTGCGATGAAGACTTTGTGCTCAAGGTGGCGGATCATTTGCCGCTCGAAGGTGTCGCTCCTCTTCTTTGCGCAGGGATTACCACTTTTTCTCCCTTGCGGAGATGGAATATTGGCGCTGGTCAGCAGGTAGCGATTGTCGGTCTTGGAGGGCTAGGCCATATGGGTGTAAAACTGGCTGCCGCGATGGGTGCGGAAGTAACAGTTCTTAGCACTTCCCCATCAAAGCAAGCGGATGCATTCGAATTGGGCGCACACAACTTTGTACTGACAAAGGATGAGGAGCAGGTGAAGGCTGTCCAGGGTCATTTTGATTTCATTCTGAATACGCTGGCAGCCGATCATGACTATAATTTCTACCTGAACATGCTTAAAACCAGAGGTACTATGGTTTGCGTCGGTCTACCACCAACCCCGGCTCAAATACCGGCGGCCAACCTGATATTTCAGGGAAAGGCCCTTGCGGGGTCCTTGATTGGGGGCATTGCCGAAACACAAGAAATGCTTGACTTTTGTGCAGTCCATAATATTACGGCCGATATTGAACTGATAGATATAAAAGACATCGAGAAGGCGTTTGAAAGGATAGAAAAGAGCGACGTCAAATATAGGTTCGTGATCGACCTTGCTACGCTTTAGTTCACCCCAAAACAATACGAAGTAACCCCTCCCTTCATCGCATCCATCCAGTCATCGGAAAAATCTGATCGCCAAGCTCAACGTAAAGAATACCGCGATGCTGATCCGGATGCCTGTTCTCAACGTTTAAAAATTCACATGATCAATTCCAGTAATCTATAAAAACCGCCCTTGGGGATCTTTCCAGATTATTTTGCAGCGCATTTCCGATTTTCTATATCTTGGTGCTGATGAAATCCCTGTCAACCCTACTCTTCCTTATCTTTTCTCTTTCCGGATATGCCCAGGTTTGTACCGGCGGTTTGGGTGATCCTATTATCAATATTACTTTCGGCGCCGGTCCTAATTATGGCCCTCCTCTGGCCCCGGGTATCACAAACATGGATTACCAGTCACAGCCATGCGTCGGTGATAATGCCTATATGATCGTCAACAGTTCGCACAACTGCTATGTGACAGATTGGCTGGATGTGAATTCCGACCATACCGGGGACCCAAATGGCTATTTTATGTTGATAGGGGCTTCCCATCAGATAAGTGATTTTTATTTGCAGACGGTGAATGGTCTATGCCCGGGGACAACCTACCAGTTTGCCGCCTGGGTATTAAACATGGCATCCCACGTGGGCGAGATCCTTCCCAATATTACATTCAGTATTGAAAAACAGGACGGCACAGTCTTGCAGAGTTTTACGACAGGCGACGTGCCGGTGACAAATCCCTTAAAATGGAATCAATATGCGTTCTATTTCACAACACCGCCCGGAATATCCACGGTAGTGCTTCGTATGAGGAACAACGCTGCCGGAGGATACGGCAATGACCTGGCCCTGGACGATATCACATTCAGGCCGGTTGGTCCCTCTGTAGATGTGACGATCAGCGGACATACAGGCGATACGGTAACGATGTGCCCTGCCCCGGCCAATAACCTTCAATTCCTGGCCACAACCGAAAACTGCTATATTACCACAGCATATCAATGGCAGCTTAGCACGGATGGCGGGAAAAAATGGACAGACATTCCCGGCGAAGTAAATTCCATGTTAACGGCATTTCCGGCGACGACAGGTAATTATCAGTATCGTGTGACGGTGGGTCAGGCGGGAAATGTTGGGATCGCCAGTTGTCAGGTGGCCTCCAGTCCCGACACCATCGTAGTATTGAACGCAAGCCATCCGGCAATCAGCATCGACGCAGATATTAATCCCATTTGCGCAGGCTCCCCAGTCAATTTTACAGCCACCCCGGTCGATCAGGGGCCTGCACCTCATTACCAGTGGATTTTAAATGGGGCTCCGGTAGGGAACGATGCACCCCTGTTTAGCAGCAACGTCTTGAACAATAATGACCAGGTAGACTGTAAGATGACAAGCAACGCCGTCTGCCCGACAGATCCGGAAGCTCTTTCCAACACTATTTCCATGGTCGTCCTCCCTACTGTTACTCCGTCTTTGACAATTTCATCTTCTTCGATGGAGATATGCAGCGATGGTCCTGTGAAATTTACCGCTTCCCCTGTTAATGGCGGAAGTCAGCCGGCTTACCAATGGATGATCAATAGCCAGCCCGTAGGTACCAATACACCCGTTTATTCCCCCTCCCATCTACGGGATGGGGATGTGATCAGCGCTATTATGACCAGCAGTATGCCTTGCTCCTCCCCACCGGCTTCTTCCAATGCTATTACAATGACCGTTCACCAGATCCCTGCCATCTATTTAACCCCGGACACGGTCATTGTCCGGGGTAGCCAGATCCGCCTCGAACCCCTGATCACCGGACCCGCTCTTTCTTATCAATGGAGCCCTGCCACGGGACTCGATGACCCCGGCTCTGCCGACCCCCTTGCTTCGCCCCTTGTAACTACCACTTATACGCTGAAGGTCACGGGCGACGGTGGATGCGAAGCCTCTGCCAGGGAAAAGGTCACTGTGTTCAGCGACCTGGTGATGCCGAATGCATTTACACCTAATGGTGATGGAAAGAACGACCTGTTCAGGATACCTCCTTCCCGCTCGCTGGATATAATCCGCTTTTCGATATTTGACAGGTGGGGAGCAATGGTTTTTACCACCAGCGATGGAAGTGAAGGTTGGAATGGAAGGTTTGCAGGACAGCCGCAGCCGGCCGGTGTTTATGTATGGATGATCGAATACTACAATCCAATCACTAAACAACAGGTTCTGAGAAAGGGCACGCTCGAACTTATCCGGTGAGTCTCCAAGGGCGCCATTTTTATTAACTCTTTCTTTGCGGCACCACAAGCATAACTACTCCCACCAGCGCCAATACACCGCCTGCATAAGGAGGCCAGTTCACCGTGTGTTCCTTGTCGGCAGAAACATGTAACGGACCGGCATCGACAACCTTCTCTCGTTTGGTAAAAGAGAACCCGGTCCAGATCATCATGACAAGACCAACGATAAGAAGAATAGCCCCAAGGGTTTTTTTCATATTACTTAGTTTAAGACATACTCCGCCATTAAGATCATCCCGCAATACCTGTGCCACCGCACCTTCCCATGGCACGATCTTTTAGTCCTCTATAGTTATTATTAACTATCTAAAATTTAAGCTTATGTTACGGTGGACAATAATATTTCTGATCATAGCTATCGTGGCCGGGATCTTCGGGTTCTTTGGCATCGCAGCAGGCGCCGCTTCCATCGCCAAGATCCTCTTCTTTATTTTTATCGTGCTGTTCCTGCTTTCCTTCATCGGAGGAAGACGCCACAGCGGGTCTGACCTTTGATAGATAGCTTAATAAAGCCGCCCTGATGGGTGGCTTTTTATTTTGAAAGCTCCACCGTCTTCTTCTGCCGCTTCTTCCCAATTTCGCTCCTCTTTGTATACGTGCCTGTCACTTCCTCCGGGGCGCCTGTCGATCATTCTCCTGCCCATGGATTGCAAATTTTCCCTCCCGGGCAACCCCGGCGAGGTTCATACACGTTTTCCTAATGGACGACCGCCATCTACACTCCCCATCTTCATTCCTATTAAGCGCAAACACATCCCGTGATCCAGCCGGAACTCTAAATTCAATTGCAATGAGGAGGATAATAATCCTTTTGTTATGCACACACGGCGCATCGTTCCTGCAAGCACAACAGGATCTGGGCATCCGCAATAGCCATTATGCCGGCATACAAGCCGCCCTGCTAAACCCTGCCAACATGGAAGACCAGTATCTGAAGTGGGATGTAAATGTGGTGTCGGCAGGAACGCTTTTCGACAACAATTACCTATACATCCCCAAAGGTGCGATTCCTATATTGGGCTTTCACTCGATCGTCGAAGGGATCAAACATCGGGATAAATTTGTCACCACTTTCGACCCCTCCAATCCGGATAAGCGCTATCATTTTGTACTGGCCGGCGAAGTGCTGGGCCCATCTTTTCAGGCAAAGATCACAGAAGACCAGACCATCGGATTTACTTTCCGTGCCCGCGCTTTTGCCAACATCGACGATTTCACCGGTCATGTGGCGCAAAATGCCTATGATTATATGAGGAACAACATTCTCTGGCACAAGCCTTTCCACGACAATTCCACACGTATCAACGGCATGGCCTGGCTGGAATATGGTCTTTATTATGCAGCCACCGTCTTCAGGAACAGTGAGAGTCAGCTGGCGATAGGCGTGGGACTAAAATACTTACAGGGTCTGGGTGCAGCCTATGTTAAGAATACTAACCTAAACTATACCATCGGGGATACCACCCAGCTCATTTTCACCCATTCCAATCTTGATTACGGCAGGACAGATTATGACTCATACCGTAAAAGCAGCGGTCATCGTGAGCTGACCCATGGCTACGGCCTGGGAGCCAATATTGGACTTACCTATACACAGTTTGGCGGTAATTACCATTACCTGTATAAATTAGGTATTTCATTGATCGATGTTGGCGCCATCCGCTTTCACCGGAATACCTCCACGTTCCATCTTCAATCCGACAGCGCCAATTTCACGAATTGGTATACGTACGATCTCAAAACCAACGAGCAGGTAGACCGTACGATAAGCGCTGATTTCTATCAAGGAGACTCCACGAGATCCCATACAGGCAATTCTTTCACAATGGGGTTGCCGGCCGCCCTCAGCTGCCAGGCCGACTGGAATTGTTATGACAACTTCTTTGTCAATGTCACGATCATCAAAGGTTTTGGTCATGGCCATCGGCAAGGTGTTGTTCAGCCAGATATGTATTCCATTACGCCACGGTATGAAAGCAAATGGCTGGAGGCAAGCCTTCCCTTTTCTGTTATATATTATGGACACTGGCGCCCACGGCTGGGTTTTGCCGTCAGAGCTGGCTATCTGTTCTTTGGTGGCGATGCCCCTGCCGCCTTGTTCAAGCTGCGTAATATGTACGGAACGGATTTCTATATCGGAGTCCATTTCTTCAGCAAAAAATAAAGCATCTTCAACCAAATACATATATATGAGGCCCGCATTATTCATCTGCATGGTTGCAATAATTTCGCTACTCCCTCCTGACAAAGGCCAGACCTTCGAAAGCCGGACCTTCGAAAGTTCGACTGCCGGAAGTTCGACCGCCGAAAGCCCCACTGCCGAAGGCTCGACCGCCCAAACCTGGACAGCGGATGCTTCCAAAGCCAGGGTCCTTTTTACAGTGAAAGGCCCGTTCCCTTTCGGAACTGTACATGGCAGCTTCTCGGGGCTGCAGGCAACTATCCGGTTTGATGAAAAGGATTTGCCGGGGAGCGCTGTTTCCGCCAGCATCGATGCAAAAACTGTGAGCACTGGTATTGGTCTTCGCAACAGTGATCTGCGCAATAAAGAGGAATGGCTGAATACCGACAAATATCCCCGGATCAGTTTTAAATCATCGAAGATCGAGAAAGCCCCCAAAGACTTCAAGGCGATAGGTGAGCTAACCCTGAAAGGAACTACCCGGCCGGCGGAGATCCCATTTAGCTTTACGGCATCCGGCCATGCAGGTGTATTCAAAGGCAGGTTTGCCATCAACAGGGAAGACTATAAAGTCGGCAAGCCAGGTGGATCGGTGGGCAGTACAATAACCATTGAGCTGGAAGTGCCGGTGAGTAAATAAATGGATTTTGGGGACAAATATGCACACTATTACAGGATAAAACATTCTTCTTCCACGCAGATAGACATTTGCACTTCAACCTTTTATCAGAATGACACTTCCGATGGCAGATTTTTTGCCTTGCATATCGTATATGTTTTCAGTTAACTTATAATTTATTACTTATGAACACCAAAAGGGTATTATTTCTCCTGATTTTATCAAGCCTGTTTTTGCCACGCATATTGATGGCACAGGATCAATCCCAGGAAAGAATAATGGATGACAGCAAAAAGGCCAAAGCTTCCTTCCTAAAGGGAGATCCATCCATGGAAAATCTCTTCAAACATGCTTCGGGATATGTAATATTTCCCAACGTAGGTAAGGGCGCGGTAGGCGTAGGCGGCGCCGCAGGTAAAGGAGCTGTATATGAAAAAGGAATACCGGCAGGTACCGCTCAAATGGTGCAGGTAACAGTGGGCGCACAGGCGGGAGGACAAGCTTACCGGGAAATCATATTTTTTGAGAACAAGGACGCCCTGGATCACTTCATGCAAAATAAGCTTGAATTTAGCGGACAGGCTTCAGCAATAGCCGTTAAATCAGGTGCAGCTGCCAATGCCAATTACAGAAATGGCGTAGTTGTATTTTCACAGGAAAAGGGCGGATTGATGCTGGAAGCTTCTCTGGGTGGACAAAAATTTACGTATAAGTCGCTAAAATGAGCTTCCCTCTCCCACAATACAAGCCGCTGAACAATCAGCGGCTTTATTCTTTTAACCCCACGTTCGTAAAATGTACATTAGGCATTTCAAGACCTGGCAAATTTATTCTGCATCAAGTACTCCTTGCTATCTTTTATCGCCCGATATACATCCATCGCCACCACATCCATTTCAATCACCATCCATTCGATGTTTGGCTTCGCAGCTTTAGCAATAGCAGGAACATTTTGAGCGCCACGACCCAGCGGCACCATCGGATCAGGTTTGTCCTTTATTAGCGCATCATTATACACGGCCGGGCCATCCTTCATATGAAGGAATTTAGCGCGATCACCGAACGTTGAGATGACCGCGGCAGGATCATGACCCGCAACCTTTATCCAATACGTGTCTAGCTCGAAAAAAACATCCTTGCTTACGCCCTCCAACAACCATTCATACACAAACCTGCCGCCGACCTTATTACGGTACTCCCACCAATGGTTATGGAGCCCGAATTGGAGACCATTGGTCTTTGCAAAAGCACCGGCTTCATTGTAGATGTCGATGAGCTGTTTGGTCCCCTCCACGGAACTATATCGCTTGTCTTCAGGCCAGCCATGCCAGATCATGCGTTTGCAGTTATATGCTTCAGCGGTTTCGAGCAGGGCGGCCTTATGGTCGCCAATGGGGATCTCGATATGGCTGGAGCAGACCTTTAGACCGGCAGCTTTTATGGCTTTGGCGGCTTGCTTGACAGTGATACCCTTCGGCCAGAAGGCGGTTTCGACCGTACGCACGCCGAGGGAAGCCAGCTTTTGGAGGCTGCCAGGCATGTCTTTGGCGATCTGGTCGCGGATGGTATAGAGCTGCACGGCAATTTTGGGCAGGCCATCGACGTTGGCAGCGGCATGAACGGCGGATGGCAAGGCGGCGGCAACCGTGGCGGAGCTGCTCAAAACAAGGAACTCACGCCGGGAGTATGGCTTTTTCATCTTAAAATTTAACGAAAAATCTTGAATTCAAGCCCCTTGCTCCTATCACTTTTAAGGTTCCGCCATCCGAAGGGCTCTCACCGGGTCCTCGATATTTATTTCCCGCTCCCCGTAACCTCCCCGCAGCCCCTCGCGTCCCACTAAGACGAAACCGCCTTCTTATGCTCAAAAACTTCTGGAAGATCGCCCTTCGCCAGCTGGGAAAACAAAAATTCTACTCCGCCGTCAAGATCGGCGGCTTTGCCCTCGGTATCGCCGCCTGTCTGCTCATCGGGTTGTATATCCATAACCAGCTGAGCTATGATCGGGACGTCCCGGACGCCCATCGGCTCTATCGATTGACAGGCTACATGCCCCAGGATGGACGAATGCGCAAAGGAGGAGGCGGCTGGCCCGCCCCCTTTTCACAGGCCCTGAAGACCGAATTTCCCGAAGTGGAACGTACGGGTCGGCTGTTGTCCTCTACCCTGTTTTATGGCGTCGGCAGCAATCAGCTGAGGCCCATCGAGAGCGTCCAGAGCACCTTTGAGCAGGGTTTTGCCTATGCCGATTCCAGTTTCCCCGACCTGTTCCAATTCAAGATGGTCTATGGCGACAGGATCAAAGCGCTAAGCGAGCCCCAAACCCTGATCCTCTCCAGGAGCCGGGCGGAGAAATTCTATCCCGGCCAGAACCCGATAGGCCGTCAGATCATTCTCAACGACGACAAGGACCACCCCTGGACCATCAGCGGAGTGATGCAGGATCCACCCGGAAATTCCCATTTGCAGTTCGACTATTATCTTTCCCTGACGGGACGCGAGCTTTGGAAGGGTGAGCAACAGACCTGGATGGCGGGCAACTATGATATCTATATGCTCTTGCGCCCGGATGCCGACGTCCAAAAGCTGGCCCGCAATATTACCCTGATCTCCAAAAAGTACTGGACCCCTGAAATGGTGCAAAATGGCGTGCCCGATGCGCTCCATGTCCTGGACAAGCTGGGCTTTATGCTCCAGCCGGTATCAGACATCCACGGGACGGCGGATATAGAAGACAGCATGACGCATGTGGACAGGAAATACCTTTGGCTCTTTGGGGCCATAGGCATTTTTATATTGATGCTGGCCAGCATCAATTTTATCAACCTGTCGACGGCACGTAGCGCGGGCAGAGCAAAGGAAGTGGGTTTGCGAAAGGTAGTAGGCTCGGACCGGCAGGGACTCATCCGGCAATTCCTGCTGGAATCCATCGTGACCAGCGGTTTCTCATTCCTGTTAGCCGTTGGTCTGGCGGCGCTCCTCCTCCCGTTTTTTAACAGGCTGGCGGGAACTTCCATGCATTTTCCCTGGACAGCCTGGTGGCTGGCTCCGGGCATCATAGTGGCATCCACATTCATTGGATTGATCGCCGGACTATATCCCGCATTTTATCTTTCGGCATTTCGTCCCATACAGGTGTTGAAGGGCAATATCAGCCGTGGCGCCCGTCATTCGGGGCTTCGCAGCGGATTGGTGGTCTTCCAGTTTACGACCTCCGTAGTGCTTATCATCGCCACGTTCGTCGTCTACGGACAGATGCATTTTATCCTCAACAGCAAGATGGGTTTCAACAAGGACCAGGTCCTGCTCATCGAAGGGACAGGTACCCTGGACCACCGGCTTCCTGAATTTAAGAACGAATTGCTTAAGCTGTCAGGCGTGCAGGCGGTAACAAACAGCGACTTCCTTCCGCTCAGCGGCCGCAAACGCAACGGCAATACGATGTACCGGGTAGGAAGAGAAAAACTGGATCCTGGCACAACGGTGCAGATGTGGAATGTGGATGTGGACTATCTGAAGGTGATGGGTATGAAACTGGCCGATGGCCGGAATTTCTCCCCTGCCCTGGCATCCGATTCACAGGCTGCGATCATCAACCAGACCATGGCCAGCAAGATGGGCATGACACACCCGGTAGGACAGCGGATCAACTGGGGACAGGGACAGGGCATACCGATCATCGGAGTAGTGGAAGACTTCAATTACGAGTCGGTCAGACAGCCCATCGGCCCCCTGGTGCTGATGCTGGGCCGTTGGACGACAACCGTGGCAGTGAGGACCAATACGACGGATATGAAAGGCTTACTCGCCGGCGTCGGCAGGATCTGGCGGGGATTTGCTCCGCAGCAGAGCCTGCGTTATACCTTTCTCGATGAGTCTTTTGAGCATATGTATGCCGACGTTCAGCAGACGGGAAATATCTTCACCTCACTGGCGGCCCTGGCGGTTTGCATCGCCTGTCTGGGTTTATTTGCCTTGTCCGCCTTTATGGCCGAGCAGCGTCGTAAGGAGATGAGCATTCGTAAGGTGCTGGGCGCCTCCGTAATGGAGGTGGCTGGTTTGTTGTCCCGTGATTTTCTGCGGCTGGTGGCCCTTGCCATCGTCATTGGCTCTCCCATTGCCTGGTGGATCATGCACTGGTGGCTGCAGGATTACGTTTATCGGATGACGATGGGCGCTGGTATTTTTACCGGAGCCGCTGTACTGGTAATGGTCATTGCCCTGCTGACCGTGAGCTGGCAGGCGCTGAAGACGGGAACGGCCAATCCGGCAGGAGCCTTGCGATCGGAATAGCAATGGATGACAAAAATTTTGGTATCTTACCATTCATATGAAAAATACCAACCTTTCCCGAACCTCATCCACCCGCATCCAACGACCCGCAACAATTTTTATCCTGCTGTTTTCGCTGATGAGCATTAAAGCCTCGGCAACCACCTGGGACGAACCATGGGCCGATAAGGTCATTGCAGGCTCGTCCTCATTTATACTGGCGAAAGTAGACTCCTCCAATCCCACAAAAGGTATCTATATCGAAGTGACCAAAACCCTGGCTGGTGCGGCCCTGAAAGGGCGGATACTCGTCGATGGATTCTATCTTCTCGACCTGTGCAGCCGCTCCTCCGGAGAGGGACCCGAGTTCCACGTCAGCGCCATCGACAGCTGCTATTTCTTTATATTCCGTGATGAGAAAGGACACTATTGCATCGCCACGCCCACAGCAGGTTTTGACTACGCCTACGAAGGGACGGTAGGCGCCACATACCGTCACACCTATCATAAGGCAGCCGTGCCTCCTGATGTCTATGAAAAGACAATGACAGTCATCTTCGATCACTACCACCATATACCTTACGACAAGGCATATATCCTGGGTTTCGTTAAGGAGCAGCTGGGTCAAAAGCCAGCAGCCTTGAGTGTCGCAGGCACTCCCCTTTTCTTTCTACAGCATGCCGCCCTGGAATGCGTGTATCACCTTCGATTGTCCGTAGATGAAACTCTCATCTATCCCTTCCTGAACGATACCGCTAATTTTCACAACCAGGTTTCCGCAGCCCGCGCGCTGATAGCCTTCAATACTACGCGGAGCAGGACCGCCCTGTTGACCGTCATCGGGGACAGCACCCGGCGGGATTTCGTAAAGGTGATGTGCATCTGGACACTCGCAGAATTTCATCCGGCAGACCTCAAATCCACATTGCAGACAATGCAGCAAACAGCCTCCACAGGGGAAGATGGGTTCGGAGGCAACATCATGGACCCACGGGTATGTACCCACATCCCCACGGTAAAAGAGGCGCTGGAGGAGCTGATAGCGAAATTATAAGTCGGACTATCAGCTTCACATTCTACATAATTTATTTACGTCGATATACATGATCGTTAACATTAATCATCATATGTGTTGGACTCTATTTCATCCAATAACACAGCTACAGGCACATTGATTCCATCGAAGGATGCTATGCACCGTGCTATAATCTGCTGCAGTAAAACAACTAAAAGTTGGTATATTGTATTGTCCATTGGCAGTAATCATTATTTGTAAAATGGAACTCGAACATTTTAAATTAACCTCGCTAGAAGAAGTAAAGCTATTTTCCGAACGGCTTGACAATTATCAAAAAAGCAGGCTGGGACATTCCCTTCCCTATATAAGCCTGGAAACAGCATTCAATAAGTTACAGAGTTATCCAGAGGGAGGAAGATTGTTTACGGCATTATTGGATTTGAAACAAACTTTATTCCTAGATACAGAGCAATATGGGACAAGATCATGGGAATTTTGATATTAATGTATAATACAGAGAACTATGATAAGTTCAGAAAAGCTAAAAGTAGAAAAAAAGAATTTGAAAAGTTATGCAAGGACATTCCTCATATCCCGACAGAGCTCGTAACGAATATGATCCAAAGCATAGCTGATTTTGACCAAAACTTTAGGACTCCTGAAGTACATGGAACGGGCTCCGTTAGAAAATGGAGCTTCACAATGCTTTCCCTTCACCAAACCCCATTAGTCGAGTTCATTAAATATTGGAATTGGTTGCTACCGATGCTAATAGAGATTGATCGATTAATAGGATCAATTAATGAGAATGGAAGCTAAAAAAATTGTGCCGGTTTTTTTGAAGGGATTGACGACAAAAAAAGTACCTCTACGCTTGCATTTAACAAAAACTGTTCATAATTTTCAACAACCTGACGCCACCTACCTCACTCTGATAATTAGCAGCATATTCACCCGGCAGCCGAAAAGGGTATATAGAGTAGGCAAGAAATAATTACAGAGTATGACTGGTCAGCAAATACTGGACACCGCCAAACCACACATCGGCGAACCCTATATTTTAGGCACCCTCGTCCCCAAGAACAATGCCGGCTGGAAAGGCCCCTGGGATTGCGCCGAATTCGTTTCCTGGGTCGTATACCAGGTTTCAGGCAAATTATACGGCTGTAATAACAACCTCGGCAACCCCGCCACAGCAGATGCATACACCGGCTTCTGGCGCGACAATGCCGAAAGCATAGGAAAGATCATCAGCATCGAAGAGGCAATAAAAACGCCCGGCGCCGCCATCCTGCGCGCCGCCGCCACAGGCACCATCGGCCACATCGTTATTTCCACTGGCCATGGCGGAACAGTCGAAGCGCACAGTCACGCCGACGGCGTGATCGCTTCCGTTGTCAGCGGTCGCAGATGGGATTATGGCATATTGGTTCCCTGGATAGATTATGCCCCTCTTCAGGAGACAACCTATGTTCCCCCCGCTTATACCATATACAGATATACAAGTCCCATGATGATAAGCCCCGTGGTCGGAAAAATTCAAAAAGCCCTTACGGACGCAGGCTTCGACACCAAAGGAATAGATAATGTTTTCGGACAAAATACCTTGAAGGCTGTCGAAGCATTCCAGGCAGCAAAAGATCTTGTCGTCGACGGCGAAGTAGGTAAAGACACCGCCGCTGCGTTGGGCATTACCTTGTAAAACTTCCCCGCCAGCCAAAGTTTTCAGCCCCATACCGCTGGTCCCGCCTGAGTTTTTCAGCCCTGCCACAATCCCGTCCCATCTAAGTCTTCAGCCCTCCTCAGTCCCCGGTCCGTCTAATTTTTACTCCAAATCTTCGCCCCGCACCATTTGGCCCCGAAAAAATATTCAGCGAATAGCCGAATATATGTTATCTTGACATTTATTAATATTGCTTAGCCAAAACAATAAGGAAGTGAAGAAAGTACTTTTTTTTGCCCTGGTTCTCCTGACATCCCAGCAAGGTCAGTCCCAACCCCCATCCAGTCAGGCCCAGATTTACCCACACCCCATTCTATCCGGCGACTACCCCGACCCCTCCATCATTCGGGAAGGAGCGGATTATTATATGACCCATTCCTCTTTTTATTATACCCCCGGTCTGCTGGTCTGGCATTCAAAGGACCTGATGAACGAGCCTGACTCGGTCTACCTGTTCTCCTATGCTACCCCCAAAGACAATGGACACAGCGGACTGCATTTTGCGTGGAGCGCCGATAAAAAAACATGGAACCTCGTAGGCAATGAATACGGCTATGTAAAATGTGACTATGGTGAATGGGGTTCCCAAAAACAAATGAACAGCCCCTATCTTTTTCAGGACCCCGGCGGTCAATGGCGATGTGTCTGGAGCCTTAATGGATCCCTCAATCAGTTTGCAGCTGTCACTTCCACTAACCTCATCGATTGGGGCAGACAGCGTTACCCTTACCTCAAACAAAGCCAAAGCTTCCGCCAGCCCGTCGTACGTTATAACAAGGCTGGCAAAGAATATTCCATTGCTTTTCTCTCCGGCGATCAGTACTTCAGGACAACCACCAAAGACTTTAAGGTTTTCACCCCTGCCATCCCAATCCCCGCCAGGAAATACAAGGATGACAGGACAACCATCTCCCTCCCGGCCGGCCCCATCGCCGGCACTATAAGCAAAGTCCCGCGGCAGGTCGTCGACAGGCTGACCCAATTCTCTCTGGCAAAGCAGCACAAAGCTGACCAGGCCAGGGAAGAATCCCCGAAAAATGACAGTATCCGGTTTGCTGGCATATCATCACTCACCGCCGCCATCACCCTCAAGCCCGAAAGCCGCAAGCCCATCTCCGATCGTCTGATTGGCGTTTTCTTCGAGGATATCAACTACGCCGCCGACGGAGGTCTGTATGCCGAGCTCCTGCAAAATCGGGATTTTGAATACACTCCCGCCGACAGAAAATATCATGACAGCGCCTGGAACAGCAAAAATTCCTGGACAGCAAACGGAGTCAGCTTTACCATCGATAGCGTCACGCCCCTTCATCCAAACAACCCCCATTATGCCGTGCTGGATGCAGCTTCCTCCGGAGGCGCCTTGATCAACAGCGGCTATGATGGCATTCCCCTGAAACAAGGCGGAGAATACGAGCTTTCCCTTTTCGCAAGGAATGCCGATGGAAAAAGCACCGGCCTGCTTGTAAAGCTCGTAGGACAGGATGGCAGCGTACTCGCACAAGCCGATATACAGATCCGTACACAGCAATGGCAGAAATACACGGCGAAACTCACGGCCGCCGCCGACGCCCCCGATGCCAGGCTCGAGCTGCAAATGGCTGACGCCGGTCGCCTGCTATTGGATATGGTCTCGCTCTTCCCTAAAAATACTTTCAAAGGAAGAAGCAATGGCATGCGGGCCGATCTGGCAGAAACCATCGCCGCCATCCATCCCAGGTTCATCCGATTCCCCGGTGGTTGTGTGTCGCATGGAGATGGACTGGATAATATTTACCGCTGGAAGAATACCGTCGGTCCTATTGAAGCAAGAAAACCCCAGCCGAATATCTGGCGCTATCATCAGAGCGTCGGGTTGGGATTCTTTGAATATTTCCAGTATTGTGAGGACATTGGCGCAGAGCCCTTACCCGTCATCGCTGCCGGAGTACCCTGTCAGAACTCATCCCTCACCGCAAAGGGCGGAGGCCAGCAGGGCGGCTTGCCGATGAATGAAATGGGCCAGTATGTACAGGATATCCTCGACCTCGTGGAATGGGCCAATGGACCAGCGACCTCTAAATGGGGCAAGCTGCGTGCAGAGGCCGGTCACCCCGCTCCCTTCCACCTGAAATACATCGGCATCGGCAACGAAGACCTGATCTCCGACATCTTTGAAGAACGTTTTACCATGATCTATAAGGCCGTCCGGCAACAGCATCCTGAGATCACCGTCATCGGCACCGTCGGCCCCTTTTATGAGGGCACCGATTATGAGCAGGGCTGGACCCTGGCCAGTAAGCTAAAGGTCCCCATGGTAGACGAGCATTATTATGAAAGCCCGGGCTGGTTCATCAATAACCAGGATTATTATGATCATTACGACCGTACAAAGCCAAAGGTCTACCTCGGTGAATATGCATCCTGGGGCAATACATTGTTCAATGCCCTTTCCGAAGCATTATACCTGACCAATCTCGAACGCAACGGGGATGTAGTGCAAATGGCCTCTTATGCGCCCCTCCTCGCCAGGGAAAAGCATACTCAATGGAATCCCGACCTGATCTATTTCAGCAACACAGAGATCAGACCCACGGTCAACTATGAGGTGCAGAAATTATTTGGCAATAATGCCGGCAACGAATACCTGTCCTCCACCGTCCAATTGTCAGGAGACAACCAGGCAGTGCGTAAGCGCCTGGGTGTCTCCATAGTCCGCGACACTATCAATGACATCGTGTTCGTAAAGATGGTGAATCTCCTGCCCCTTGCCACCACCGTCAAGCTGGACCTGGGTGATCTCGCAAAACACCGGCAGATGGAGAAGTCAGTGTTACAGGGCTCCCCCGGCGACAAGGCCGCACCCGTAACAGTCACAGCCGCAGTTCCCGCAAGCAACCTGCTGAACGAGACATTGCCGCCTTATTCATTAACTGTCTGGAGGATCCATCGGTAGTGTGCATCTGTTCGCTCCTCAGCAACAGCACTGGCCGGGGCGCTCACTACTCGTTCTTCAGCGATTGCACCGGATTGACCACCCCTGCCTTTATTGCCTGCCAGGCGATCGTGCTCCCCGCAATGACAAAAGACGCCAGGATGGCCAGGATAAAGATAGCAGGACCAATGCTTATCTGGTAAGCAAAGCTTTGCAGCCAGTTATGCATCACATAATACGCCACCGGCGCCGCAAGGACGAAAGCCAGCAGAATAAGCAGCACGAATTCCCTGGAGAACAGCACCACGATGTCCGTCAACGAAGCCCCCAGCACCTTCCGTATCCCTACCTCCTTTGTACGCTGTGCCGCAGCGAACGCCACCAGCCCATATAAGCCCAGACAGCCGATCAGGATGGCCACCGCCGAGAACAGCTTAAATGCCACATATTCCTTTTGTTCCTGCCTGTACCAGGCCGCAATATGCTCATCCAGGAATTCATAGCTGAACAGCTGATCCGGGAAAAGGGCCGACCAGGACTTACCGATCGCCGCAATGGTCTTACGCATCTCCGCCGGCTGCAGCCTTACACAGGCCGAATAAAAATTATCGGCACGATAGATCATCGCACAGGGTCTTATTTTCTTATGCTTGGATTCATCCTGAAAATCCTGTATCACCCCGACGATGGTAGTATACCATCTCCCATTCAATACGATGTGTTTGCCAATTGCCCGCCGGGGATCCTGAATACCTAATTTGTGGATCATGGTTTCATTTACCACCCCATCAAACGCCGTATCTTTCCACGTAAAAGTATTACGTCTTATATTTTCACCCGCCAGCAGTTTCATATCGAAAAACTTGAGATACGGCTCATCGATGAATTTGAGGGTAGTAACATCCATCTTCGTAATACCCAGCTCAGGCGAAATAAAGCTCGTAGCATTGTTATAACCAGGTGCGCCCGAAGAGAAGCTCATCCGTTTTACGCCCGGATTATTGGTCAGCGCCTGTTGTAACAAGGCTGTCTTTGACTGGTCCGGGATATTAAAAGAAATAATCGCATCCTTATTAAAGCCAAGATTCCTGTTTTGAAAAAAGTCCATTTGATAAGCCACTACCAGCGTTCCGACGATCATGACCTGTGAGATGGCAAATTGTACCACTACCAGGCTTTTTCGCAGGGTCAACCCCCGGAATGTCAACGATGCCTTGCTTTTTAATGACACCGCGGGCCTAAGGGCGGATTGTACGAACGCAGGATACAAACCCGCCAGCAGGACCACCGCCACCGTAAGACCCAGCGCCACACTGATCACCGATGGCTGCATCAGCTGCGTAATATTAATTTTTATATCCAGCCATTCCACCACCTGTGGCAGGAACAGCCATGTAAAGAACACACCCAGCACCAGGGAAAAGAAGGTCATCACCGCCGTCTCACCGAGAAATTGCGCGATCAGCTGGCGGCGGGTGGAACCCAGCACCTTCCGGACCCCTACTTCTTTGGCACGCTTGATGGCCTGCGCTGTCGACAGGTTCATAAAATTGATACACGCGATGATAATGATAAGCGCCGCAATAGACGCCAGCCCCCAGTAAGTCTCCCTAGAAGTGGTATAGCTGATCGAGTTGTCAATATAGCGTTGATCGAAATGGATATCCTTCAGCGGTTGCAACGGCATATTGCATTCTTTCGCTAGATCATTTCCCCAGTTCTTGGCAATAAAAGCCTTCATCCTTTTTTCCAGCCGGCTCACAGGATAGTTCTCCGGTAAGACAATATAGGCAAAGCCTCCTGAGGGTATCGAGTAGAAGTTGGACAGCATACCCCTTATATCGTTCTTTATCGTTGCCAGGGACATCAGGGCGCTGAAGGGCAAATGAGTATTGCCCGGCAGATCTTTGATAACACCCGTCACCTTGAGATTATAGGTATTGTCCGCATTGATCACCTGCCCCATCGCCTCCTTGCCGCCAAAATATTTATGCGCCACACTTTCCGTCAGCACCACCGAATTGGGCGCCGATAAGGCCGTAGCAGGATTACCTTCCAGCCATTGTTGGTCGAATACGTTGGTGAACTGTTCATCGGCAAAGGCAAACGATCTTTCCTGGTACCGGGTGTTCTCCCCTACCTTTATCATCATCGATTGCTGGAACAATACCTGCGATACAGCCTCCAGCTCGGGAAAGTCATTACGCATCGCCGGGACCACCGCCATCGATACGCTTGGATTAAAGTCTATTCCATTGAGGGTCACCCGGTAGATACGATCCGATTTTTTAAACCATCTATCGTAGCCCAGCTCATATTTCACCACTAAAAAGATCACCAGGCACGATGCAATACCCAGTGTCAGGCCCAGTATATTGATGATGCTGTAAGCCCGATGGCCCTTAATGGCCCGCCATGCAGTTTTGGTATAATTCATAACATCGGACCCTCAACACACATGCCAGTAGCGCAATCAATTGATAACAAAAGCTTTATTACATGCCACACCTCGAAGCCCCGTTCATTTCCGCACATCATTTGTACGCTCTGAGATCTAGACAGGTTTTGTTCTCCTTTAATTAAAAACTAACAGACCCTTTGAACTACAGCCAGTAGGCCTCTAATTTTTTAACTTATTGTTTTTTATGGACTTTGAGGGTCGCTTTACCTACTATATCGCCATGATACTTAAATTTTCTAAAGTTGAGTAATTTTATTACTCAAAAATATTTTTTAAAAATAAAAATATTTTAATTATACCTTAGCGCCAGAATTTAGAATATGCGAATAGTGATAAAGCATATAGCAGATTTATATAGCGGCATCTATGTGAATACTTCCAGTTCCAGGGGTAGCGCTGTTCACTATTTACAGGTGCGTCACTGGGATAAGGAGAAAAGATGGGCTAACGATATTAAGCCAGAATTACGCGAAGAAAATAGATTGCATAAAAACTATCTTCAGCTTGGAGATATATTGCTGGCAACAAAAGGTTTTGATCCTTTTGCCGTATTATATGACGGACGCTATGCTCCCGCCATCGCATCTTCTGTTTTTACAGTATTGCATATTAAAGACAAAAACAAAGTCCTCCCAGCTTACCTCCATTGGTATTTGAATCATCCTGCTACAACAAGGAAACTGACCACAGCTTCCAAGGGCACTTCTATACCGTTGATCACAAGGGATGTTATCGAGCAATTGGAAGTGCCGGTACCTTCCCTGGAAAAGCAGAGGATTATCACACAGGTACAGCACATGCAACAGCAGGCAATAAAGTTACGTACTCGAATAAACCAGCTCAACGAAGCTATTCTTAATTTTAATCTTTTACAAACAGCTAACAGATAATGACACAAAAAATGATCAGCGCCGATGATATCAATAGGATAGTATGGAAAGCCTGTGACACTTTTCGGGGATTGATAGATCCCAGTCAATATAAGGATTACATCCTTACTATGTTATTTCTTAAATATGTCAGCGACGTGCATGAGGATATTTATCAGCAACACCTGACCAAGTACAAAGGTGATAAAAACCGCACCGATCGGGCAATGAAAATGGAACGCTTCCTTCTGCCGCAACAATGCAGTTTCGACTATCTATATGAACGTCGGGCCGCTGCTAATATCGGGGAATTGATTAACACCGCACTGAACGACCTGGAGGAGGCCAACCGGGAGAAACTCTTTAGCGAGGACGGTACTGGTATTTTCCGCAATATAGACTTCAACAGCAGCAACTTGGGTGATGTAAAGGATAAAAATACTCGTCTCAGGAACCTGCTCATAGACTTTAGTGAACTGGATCTCAGCCCTTCGCATCTCGAGCACAACGATGTCATAGGGGATGCGTATGAATTCCTGATCGCGTCATTTGCATCGGATGCGGGTAAAAAGGCAGGTGAATTCTATACCCCGGGCATGGTATCTACGCTGCTTGCCAAACTCACAAAGGCTGAGCCTGGTGCACGTATCTGCGATCCTACTTGTGGTTCAGCCTCATTGCTTGTCAAGGCCGGACGTGAAGTAGGTTCTTCCAATGTATCGTTGTATGGTCAGGAGGCCAACGGCAGCACCTGGGCGCTGGCTGTACAAAATATGTTTCTGCATGGATTTGACGGTGCCATCGTTCGTTGGGGTGATACCATTCGCAACCCTAAGCTTAAAGAAGGTGATCATTTGATGAAATTCGATGTGGTCGTGGCTAATCCACCTTTTTCATTGGATAAATGGGGGGCAGACGATACCGAGAAAGACGACAAGAAAAAGGGGGATAAGACTACTACAGGCCAGCCACAGAGTAGCTACAAAGCTGCTGCCGACTCCTACCAACGCTTCTGGCGGGGTGTGCCGCCCAAAAGTAAAGGCGACTGGGCATTTATCAGTCATATGATCGAAGTGGCTTATGAAGGACACGGCAAGGTAGGAGTGGTGGTACCTCATGGTGTCCTATTCCGTGGCAGCAGTGAAGGCAAGATACGTCAGAAAACCATTGAGGAAAACCTGCTCGATGCCGTGATAGGCTTGCCAGCCAATTTGTTCTACGGCACTGGTATCCCGGCTGCTATACTGATTTTCAATAAAGGCAGAGGTAAACGTACCGATGTACTGTTCATTGATGCCAGCCGGCGGTTTGAGAGCGGTAAGAATCAGAATCGCCTCCGCACCCAGGATGTGGACGATATTGTTCAGACCTACCGCCGTTTTGCCGAAAGCAAGCTAACTGCCGGTACGGTGGAAGAAAAATATAGTTATGTAGCCTCAAGAGAAGAGATTGCCGGCAACGACTATAATCTTAATATTCCCCGCTATGTTGACACATTCGAGGAAGAGGCCGAAATAGATATTGCTGCCACTCAGAAAGAAATCGAACAGCTTAAGACTGAGCTCGCCGATGTGGAAAAGGAGATGGCGAAATATCTGAAGGAACTGGGACTATAACAAAACATCTATGAGCCAGGGATCAGAAATATTGATTTACCAGTCGCCACAAGGCAATACCAGAGTAGAGGTGCGTGTGGAAGGGGAAACTGTGTGGCTATCCCAAGGACAAATGGCCGATTTATTCCAGACCACCAAGCAAAACATAAGCTTACATATAAGGAATATTTTTAACGAAGGAGAACTCGCCCAAAATTCAGTTGTCAAGGAATACTTGACAACTGCCGCAGATGGCAAAGATTATCGCACCCTATACTACAACCTCGATGTCATTATTTCGGTAGGCTATCGGGTGCGGTCTCATGTAGGTACACACTTCCGTATATGGGCTACACAGCGCTTACGCGAATATATAATAAAAGGTTTCGTACTGGATGACGAACGCCTGAAACAGGCTCGAGAGCCTTATTTTGATGAATTGCTGAATCGCATCCGCGATATCCGCAGCTCGGAAAAGGTATTTTACCGCAAAGTTTGCGATATCTATGCTACCAGCATCGATTATGACCCAAAATCGACGATGACCAAAGATTTCTTTGCGACGGTACAAAATAAGTTTCATTGGGCAATCCATGGGCACACTGCAGCGGAACTGATCATGCAGCGTGCAGATAGTACCAAACTCAACATGGGGCTCACCAACTTCCCAGGCGAGCACATCAAAAAGGCTGATGTGACGGTAGCCAAGAACTATCTCAACGAAGAAGAGCTCAAACAGTTGAACTTGATTGTCTCCCAGTACCTGGACTTTGCAGAGTTGCAGGCCATGAACCGCAAGCCCATGCATATGCAGAATTGGATTACCAAACTACATGGCTTCCTGACCCTTAACGACAGAGAAATATTGACCGATGCCGGCAGCCGAAGTGCCAGGGATGCCGAAGCTCATGCCCTCAAGCAATTTGAGGAATACCGTAAAACGCTCGATGCGGGACAGCCGGATGAACTGGACAAAGCCATAAAACGCCTTCAAGGGGGGAAAATAAACCATGAATAAGATAACCATTACTAATATCACAAAAAAGGACTTCGCCCGGAAGCAGATACGGGTATTGGCGCATCAAAAGGATCTGTTCCCAGCAGAGCAGCCTGGATTCCCAAAGACCTTTGACATAACTGTTGTTTGGGGAGACATCTCCTATAACTGCACCTATACCATTGGCTCGAAAGATGGCAAATCCCGCAGTGGGGTATTATGTCTAAAAGCAGGCTTGGCAGAAACTTTGAGCAATAGGGCTGGAAAGACATTAGTATTACATCGAACAGCTAACAATAAATATCATTTAACTCCTGCTATATGAATAAACCAGGCTATAAACAAACCCCTCTTGGGTGGATGCCCGAGGATTGGGAGATGCAAGAACTAGGTAACATAACTGAATTACTAACTAATGGTTTTGTTGGAAAAGCAACAGAACATTATGACAATAGTCCTTCAGCCGTAACTTATATACAAGGTTATAACGTTACAGAGGGAGGATTTAATTTCAATGGTATAAAGAAAGTATCACAAGCATTTCATGAAAGAAATAAGAAGTCTTGGCTAAAAACTGGAGATTTACTAACTATTCAAACTGGAGACATTGGTGTCACATCACTGGTCCCTAAAGAATTGGAAGGCTCCAATTGTCACGCCCTTATTATTTCTAGATATATCGATAAGATCGCAGTGCCAGCCTTCTTCGTTCAATATTTTAATTCACCTATGGGTCGAAGGCACTTAAAAGCAATTGAAACTGGTTCAACCATGAAACATTTAAATGTTGGAGACATGGTACATTTGACAGTTCCTCTCCCCCCCTTCTCCGAACAAAGCAGAATAGCCGCCATACTCTACACCTGGGACGTCGCCATCGCCAAAGAACAACAACTGATCGAAGCCTTGCAAACCCGTCATCGTGCTATAACACAACAACTACTCAACGGAAAAAAAAGATTAAATGGGTTTAAAGGGGCATGGAAGCAATTTAGCATTGGCGACATTGGTAATGAAATCTCTCTAAAGAATAAAGCAGATAAAAACATTATAGTGCTATCTTGTACAAAGCATGGAGGTCTTGTTCCTTCTATTGAATATTTTGGAAGGAAAATCTTTTCTAATGATTTAAGCTCCTACAAAATAGTACCAAAATATCATTTTGCTTATGCTACCAACCACATAGAAGAGGGTAGCATCGGTTATCAGGACAAACATGATGAAGGACTAATAAGCCCGATGTACACTGTCTTTAAAACGAATGGCGCTCTAGTTAATGATTTCCTTCTTTTTCGTTTGCTAAAAACACATCGGTATATAATTGAATATCGTCGCCGAATGGAAGGGTCAATTGATAGGCGTGGTGGTCTGCGTTGGGATGAATTCTCCAAAATAGCAATTCTCATTCCACCACTGAACGAACAAACCGCCATCGCCTCCATCCTCTCCACGACCGAAAAAGAAATCCAAATCCACCGCCGCCGCCTCGCTGCCCTGCAAAAACAAAAAAAAGGCCTCATGCAGGTGCTACTCACAGGCAAAATCCGTGTAAAAAGTGCTGAACCATAAGCCATAGGTTTCCCATAAACAGTCCTTGCATAAACAAAAATACCAACCAAATGTCCCACCCATCCTTCCGCGAAAATGAAGTATCCCAGCTTCCCGCACTGCAACTGCTGATGCGGCTGGGCTATACCTACCTCAACCCTGAAGAAGCCCTGGCTGCCCGTGGTGGCAAGACCTCCAATGTGTTGCTCGAGGATATATTACGTCCTCAACTCAAAGCCATCAACAGCATACAGGCCGGCAGCAGTAAAACCACTGTCTTCACAGATGCCAATATCGAAGCCGGTATCCTGGCACTCAAGGAACTTCCCTTCCAGGATGGATACATCACCGCCAGCCAGCACGCCTACGAACGTCTTACGCTTGGCAAGGCGCTGGAACAAAGCATCGATGGCGACAAAAAAAGCTTTACGCTTCAATACATCGACTGGCAGCACCCTGAACGCAATGTATACCATGTCACCGAAGAGTATGAAGTGATGTGCACAGGCAGCCGGGAGTATCTGATTCCGGACATTGTGGTATTTGTAAATGGTATTCCATTGGTAATCATTGAATGCAAACGGCCCGATATGAAAGACGCGCTAGACCAGGCCATCTCCCAGCACACCCGCAATCAGACAGAGGATGGTATCCGACCGTTGTATGCTTACAGCCAGTTGCTCCTCGCCTGTGCCACCCTGCAGGCGAAATATGCCACCACCGACACCAAAGCGGAATTTTGGGCCAGTTGGAAAGAAGAGACAGAATACGACAATACTTTGGGAGCCCTGCTTAATCAGCCCCTAAGCGCGACAGAGTTGGCCGTGTTGAGCGCTACCCGAAACATGACAGAAATGACTGCCTGGGCACAACGACTGTCCAGTGGAGTAATAGCCAGCATACAGGACCAGTACATTTATAACCTTTGTCGTCCCCAGCGCTTGCTGCAGCTAATTAAGGACTACATTATCTTTGAAGGGGGAGCTTATAAAAAAATAGCCCGCTACCAGCAGTATTTCGCTATTGAAAAGATCATCCGGCGTATAAAAGAGAAAAATGACGGCAAAAGGAATGGAGGCGTCATATGGCATACCCAGGGCAGTGGTAAAAGCCTGACCATGGCAATGCTGGCACGCCGCATCCATAAGGAAGTCCGTAACCCGAAGATCATCCTCGTCACGGACCGGGTAGACCTGGATACACAGATTACCGCAACATTTGGACAGGTAGAGGTCCCCGTACACCGTGCCCGTACGGGCTCCCAATTGACCGATCTTTTGCAAAGTAAAAGTGATGCCGTGATCACCACCGTCATCAATAAATTCGAAGCCGCCGTAGATCGGATGGCAAAAACTCCTTTAATATCTCCCGACATTTTTGTGCTTATAGATGAAGGACATCGTACCCAATATGGCAGCTTTAATGTAAAAATGCAAAAAGTCCTCCCAAATGCCTGTTTTCTGGCGTTTACCGGCACTCCCCTTATGAAAAAGGAGAAAAGCACTGCACAGAAATTTGGCGGCATCATTGATGCCTACACCATTCGCCAGGCAGTGGAAGACGGAGCCATTGTACCTATCATCTATGAAGGGCGGCATGCAGTACAGAATGTAAATCAGAAGGCGCTTGACAAAAGCTTCGACCGTATTACTGACGACCTCACTCCAAATGCAACCACCGATCTAAAGAGGAAATACAGCCGGGCCAACCTCATTGCCAAAACAGAGCAACGCATCGACGAAACGGCCCGCGACATCAGTGACCACTATACCCAGAATTGGGGCTTGGATCAGACCGGCGAGCGAAGTGGCTTCAAAGGCATGATAGTTACTCCGGACAAAGCGACAGCTATCAAATATAAAAAAGCCCTGGACCTCATAGGAAAGGTCACCAATGAAGTGATCATTTCCTCACCTGATATGCGCGAAGGCTATGAAGATATCCACGAAAGCCCCTCGGACGAGGTAGTTGCTTTCTGGAAAAAAATGGAATCAAAATATGGGAAAAACTTTGAGGCTAGCCTTATAACCCAATTTAAAACAACAAGTTACCCCGATTTGCTGATCGTGGTGGATAAGTTGCTTACAGGTTTTGATGAGCCCAAGGTTGCCGTCATGTACCTCTGCCGTAAATTGAAGGACCATACCCTTTTACAGGCAATAGCTCGTGTAAATCGTGTGGCGCTCGGCAAAGACTGGGGATTTATCATTGACTATGAAGGCGTGCTGGGTGAATTGAGCACCGCAATGGATGTCTACGCCAGCCTCGAAGAATTTGAAGCAACCGATCTGAAAGACGCCATAACAGATATAAAGTCCGAAATTGCCCGCTTACCGCAGATACATTCCGAATTGAACGATATCTTCCGCAGCCTGCCTAACAAACATGACATCGTCAGCTACAGCAGCTTTCTCGCTGACAAAGCTATCCGGGAGGCTTTCTATGACAAATTCAGCAAATTTGGCCGCTGCCTGAAACTGGCTTTGTCTTCGCTTGACTTTGAAAACAATACATCCGAATCACGTAAGCAACGCTATAAGGAAGATCTGAAGTTTTTCACCCAGTTACGTAACGCTGTTAGCCAGATATATTCGGACAAGGTGGATTTCAGTCGTTATGAAAAGCAGCTACAGAAGCTATTGGATCAACATGTTACGACAGAAGAAGTCATACGGCTCACCGACCAGATAAGTATCCTGGATGCAGAGGCCTTTGAACGGGAGCTGCAAAAGGTGATTGGCGACCGGGCTAAGGCCGAAACAATTGCAAGCCGTACTTCCCGCCACATCACCGAACGCATGGATGAGGATCCGGTGTTTTATAAAAGGCTGTCAGAACTTATACAGCAAACCATTTCCGATTTGCGGGCGCAACGCATGTCCGAAACAGAAGCATTGAAAAAGCTGAATAAATACAGAGATCAGGCCGCAAACCGTAGCGGAGAGGATATACCGGTGGAACTGAAGGATAAGGCGGAATCTATGGCTTTCTATCGCATGGGAATAGCAGAAGGTAAACTGTCCGAACAGCAAAGCATCAGGTTTGCGCAGGCCACCGATGGTATCATCCGGCAATTTCTTGTTGTCGATTGGCAGCAGAAACTGGACGTGATGCGAAAAATGAATTTTTACATCGGCGAATACCTGATAGATGAATTAAATTTGCCGATAGAGCATGCCGAGACACTGGCTGATCAGTGTATGAGTATCGCTAAAGCGAGATATAAATCGTGATACGAGAATTACAATACGGATCGAAAAGGATCATCTATTTTTTGGAGTTCGGTAACCGGAAAACCCTGGGCATTACAGTAACGCCAGATATGGAAGTATTGGTCAAAGCACCCGAAGGATCGTTGCAAAAGCATATCGATGAGAAGTTGGAAAAACGTGCTCGCTGGATACTGCAACAACAAAACTATTTCCTATACTTTTACCCCAAAATACCGGATAAACAATACCGTGGCGGCGAAACCCATTTATATCTTGGCAGACAATACCGTTTGCGTGTCGCAGTTGGGAAAAAAAACAGTGTTCATTTCACTGGTAGAGAAATTCAGGTATTCCATACTCCCAAAAGCAAGGTAAAATCCGTACTTACCAGTTGGTATCGGCATCGTTCAAAAGTGAAATTCGCTGAGTTGGCGGCTCCTTGGATTCAACGATTTGAACGGTATGGCGTGCAGCCCGAGGGCTTGTTTATCCAAACAATGCCAACTCGTTGGGGAAGTTGCACTACAACAGGAAAGGTTATCCTGAACCCTGAACTTATCAAGACGCCTAAAGCCTGCATCGAATATGTAATTGTTCATGAATTGTGCCATTTGATCCATAAACATCATACAAGGCAGTTCTTTCAATTACAATCGATGCTCATGCCAGACTGGGAAAAATGGAAGAATAAGTTGGAGACAATGATGGCATGACGAACTCTAATATCGCGTTTCCCAGTCGTCGATTTCCCGCCGCACCTATCATTTCCTGAAAATCCTGAATATATCCAGCCCCAGCGCATACGCCATCAATGCGAACAGCAGTATCATCCCCACCATCTGCGCATACTCGATGAATTTATCGCTCGGTTTACGACCCGTGATCATCTCCACCAGCGTGAAGAGCGCATGCCCCCCATCCAACGCCGGTATCGGCAGCACATTCATAAACGCCAGCAGGATGCTGAATATCGCCGTCAATGTCCAGAAAGCCTGCCAGTCCCACACAGGCGGGAACACATTCGCAATGCTGACCACGCTCCCCAGCGAATCCTCCGCCTTCACTTCCTTGGACGTGAACAGCAGCCGCAGATTGC
>Ga0105237_10000419_pt1 | contig 60567 bp, 42 predicted proteins | sample KBSC24metaG_FD_81520 | JGI IMG/M metagenome (GOLD analysis project Ga0105237, IMG submission 81520) | Corn rhizosphere microbial communities from Kellogg Biological Station, Michigan, USA - KBS C2-4 metaG | ecosystem: Host-associated > Plants > Roots > Rhizosphere > Soil | place: Michigan, USA... | reverse complement strand
TGAGGCCGCGCGCTGTTTGGCGTAGAGAGCGTTGTGAAGTGGATACTGTCCGAATGTTCGGTTATTCCACGCCCACTCGCTGATTTGCTCGCAGGTCTCATTTGCCTGCTGCATGGTTTTGTGGAGTGCGTCTGCCTGCTCTGGTGTGACGAGGAGCTTGACTTGTGCGGTGAGTTTCAAGTTACCGTGATTATACCGAGAACGAAAGGATGTTCGCAAGGTGAAAATATCGGTTATGGGAATAACCGACGCCATTGCTCCCCGGGCTAAAGCCAAGGGGTTTCCTTGCGTGATTTACTATGAATCATGGTCTTGTAGCTGCAAAGCATATATTTGAATTCTAAATTGTTGTTGATATATAAATTAAGTAATTCTTTGGTATTGTAAGAATAAATCAATACCTCTACGATGATAAATCGATCTTTATATCCATGCGGTAGTCGAGATACCCGGCTTCGATCCAGTGGGGCTGCCTTACTGCCCGTATCAAGGGCGCAGCGTTTTCACCTTTTGTATGGAGGTACAAAGGGCGCAACGTTGATATTGTATGTTTTATGTGGATTCCTTTTGGATTTATTTTGACCATCAGGCTTCCGACTTCTTGACACCTCTCAGGAAGCGCGATATACTAAAGCGACTTGAAATATTTCAAGTAATGTTTTATGATGACCATGCTGCCACCGTTGTTTCGTCGAACTGCGCTCCAGTCCTATAAACCAGGCCTAATAAAATTGCGCGCGAGTTCTAAAACATCACTCCCGCAAAAGATAGTGTACTGTCAGCCTTCGGTCCGAAACGTAAGAACTATGCACAAACAAAAAACATCCCTGAACCTGCGCCGGATTGCCTGCGCTCCGGCTGCTTTTCTCTTCTTAATGTCGAGTTGCTGCATCACGCCCAATAAGCTTCTTGCGGCCTCTTCCTCGACAGGCGAAACGTCCGCGCTCGAAAGCCATGTCAGTGATCTCCTCAAGCAGATGACCCTTGAGGAAAAGATCGGACTGTGTTCGGGAGTCGATAACCACTTTCGTGGCGTAGAGCGGCTGAAGATTCCGGCTTTGCTTCTCACGGATGGTCCTCGCGGCCCGAACAATGCGGGGCCTGCCACCGCGTTTCCCTCGGGAGTGGCGTTTGGATCGACCTGGGATCCTGATCTGATTCAGGAAGCCGGCAAGGTCATGGGAGAAGAGACGAGGGCGGCCGGTGAGGGGATCCTTTTGGGGCCGGGCATCAATATCCAGCGCGATCCGCTCGGTGGCCGCTTCTTTGAGTATTACACGGAAGATCCTTACCTGAATGCCTCTCTGGCCGTTGCGATCGTCAATGGAATCCAGAGTGAAGGCGTGGCCGCCTGCCTCAAACACTACGCCTGCAATAACCGGGAAGACAACCGAAACTTCTATATGTCGATGGTCGACCGGCGCACCCTGAACGAGATCTACCTGCCGGCGTTCAAAGCCGCTGTCGAAGATGCCCATGCCTGGTCCGTTATGACATCGGCTAATGGGGTAAACGGCGATTTCGTCAGCGACAGCAAAGAACTCTTGACCGATATCCTCAAGAAACGATGGGGATTTGACGGCATGGTACTGACCGACTGGCTGCAGACGCGCTCCACGGAGAAGGCCGCTTTCGCCGGACTGGATATCTCCATGCCGGGCGGCGACTGCGGTTTTGCGCAGCCGCTGCTCGATGCCGTGAAGGCCGGCCGTGTGCCGGTATCGGTCATCGACGAAAAGGCGCGGCGCATCCTGCGTGTCTATGGCCGCGTCGGACTGCTCGACAACCGGAAACTCTCGGACGGCGCTGCGCGCAACACTCCTGAACATCAGAAGATCGCGCGCCGGGCTGCCACCGAAGGGATCGTGCTCCTCAAGAACGACAAAAAGCTGCTGCCGCTCGATGCCGGCCATCTGAAAAACGTCCTGGTGATCGGACCGAGCGCCGATGCCCACTTCTGTGTGCCGGGGCTTGGCGGGAGCTCATGGATATCGGGTCCTTATGAGGTGACTACCCTCGCCGGAATACGAAATGTTCTCGGCGACAGGACACAGTACATCTCGATCGACGACCTCGGCGGCTTCCAGCCTCTTCCCACGAATGTCGTACAGATTGTCGACGGCAAGCCAGGCTTCCAGGCGAAATACTTTACGAAGGACGGCAAAAGCGCATCCGTAGAGCGCGTCGAGCCCAAGGTGAACTTTATGTGGGAGATGAAGTCTCCCGATACGACAATCCCGCCGGACGGCTTTCGCGCCCAGTTCATCGGCAGGATCGTTCCGCCTGTCACCGGCACATACACCCTGCGTATGGTCGTGGGCGGCGAAGCGAAGATATACACCGATGAGACCGGCGGCTCGCCCATTGCGACAGCCAGCCGGGATGACGGAAGGACAACGGCCACGGCCGCCTTGCAATTGCAGCAGGGCAAGCCGTTTCTCATTCGGATCGAATATACACGGCAGTCCGGAGATGCATCGCTGAACCTGACATGGCAGACGCCGAACTCTCCGCAGTGGGCGACGATCGAAGAGGCTGCGCGGAAGGCTGATACGGTGATCGTTGTCGGCGGTATCAATCACACCCTCGACACCGAAGGGTGGGACCGGCCGGATATGCGCTTCCCCGCCGACCAACAGGTGCTCATCAATCGCGTGGCCAAACAGAATCCCAGAACCGTCGTCGTGATGATCAATGGTTCTCCGTTAGAGCTGGGAGGATGGCTGAAGAACGTCCCTGCAGTGGTCGAAGCCTGGTATCCCGGCCTCGAAGGCGGAAACGCCATTGCGGATATTCTCTTCGGCAACGTGGATCCATCGGGACGTCTTCCGTTCAGCTGGCCCAAGAAATTGGCAGATTCGCCGAGCCATGTGTTGGGAACGCAAAACCATGATGAGGTCGACTACAAGGAAGGCCTCCTTGTCGGCTACCGCTACTATGATACGAAGAACGTGGAGCCGCAATTCCCCTTCGGCTATGGCTTGAGCTATACGAACTTTTCGTTCGGCCCGCTTAATGCCAAGGAGCAGGGCGGCAACGTATCCATGAAGCTTGCCGTGAAAAACACAGGTTCGCGCGCCGGCATTGAGACCGTTCAAGTCTATGTGCGCCCTCTGACCCCCAGCATTTCGCGGCCGCAGCATGAGCTCAAGGCCTTCAAGAAGGTCTCGCTCAAGGCCGGAGAATCGGCCGATGTCGATTTCCTGCTCGGACCGGATGCATTTTCGTATTTCAATGTGAAAACCAATCGGTGGCAGGTCGATCCCGGCGAATATGAAATCCAAGCCGGCATCTCGTCCCGCAAGATTTTGCGGTCCGCAAAAATCACGATTGCTGACAAGACCTGATTTTTGTACGAATTGTACATATTCTGGACCAGATGCTTGGTTTAGCCGAGCATCTGGTTTGGAAATAACGCAATTCATAGATATTCACAAACGTTTGGATGTACTCTGGATTTATTTTGCTCCTCTTTTTCCAATTTTGTTGACATAACGAAATCCATCTGCTATATTTGTCTCAATTCTGGATTTTTTGTGGTTGATTTGATCCCGGTGTTTTGTATCAGGAACTGATCAATTTTGTACAAAAATACTCTGATGAGACTTTCGAATGAACTTATTCCATAGTTCGACAGTCATAAAAGAGGGAAGTATCGCTAAACCGAATGCGGGGAAACTTGCGTTCACGTTATTTTAACGATCACTCAGTAAGGAGCAGCTATCATGATTACGTCCAAACGATCCGGTTTTACTCTTATCGAATTACTCGTTGTTATCGCTATTATAGCGATTCTCGCTGCAATTCTCTTCCCTGTCTTTGCCAAGGTGCGCGAGAAAGCCCGCACGACCAGTTGCGCGTCCAATCTGAGGCAAATCGGCCTTGGCGTTATGCAGTACGTTCAGGACAATGACGAGAACTATCCAACCGGGCAGAAAGGGACTCTTGGCCAAGGTTGGGCCGGCCCCGTCTATGCTTACGTCAAAAGCACGGCTGTATTCCATTGCCCCGACGATCCCACGGGCAACCAGGTTAACGGCAGCGTCGTTTCTTACCCCGTCTCCTACGCGGGAAATTTCAACTTCATGAGAACCGACCCGGGAACGAATACCGATCCACATACCGGTCAGTCGCTCGCATCGCTTGTCTCTCCAGCCAAAACGGTCTTCTTGTGCGAGGTTGAAGGAATCTTTGCGCCGATTACCGATCCTACAGAGTCAAACGGCGTTGCCAACGTTATATCTGCAACAACCAACGGCAACTTCAACGGTACGGTATACCCCTTCCCAGGGAATGGTCAGGGTGGAAGGATGGCGACCGGTTGTTTGGGAGGCCTCAATTGCGCCCCTTGGCTTGCATCCCCGGCTAACTTCCAGGAAGGGTTCATTGCGCTAACGGGAATCCACACAGACGGCTCTAACTGGATGATGACCGACGGCCATGTTAAGTGGCTGCGAGGTTCCCAGGTCTCGGGCGGCTCGAATGCCATCGCAGAGGACTGCGTCCAGGGCGGCGGCGCTCCCGCAGACTGCACAACGACCGTCCAGACGATGGCGGAAGGCACCGGCGGCAGCCGCTTTGCCGTCACATTCAGCGTCAAATAGAGACAGCATTAAAGATCGCCTCCTCCAAGGCCGCATCCATAATATCGCCCCTGGCATCCGCCGAATGTTACGGCGGATGCCAGGGGCGAAACCGCTTACATCCCCCATCCAAACCTCTTGCTTTGGCGAATGTTGGATTTTGTTTGATTTTGTGGATTTTTCTTTGCCTGACTCATTGACAGGTAAGTGCCAGTTATGATATCTTCATGGTACCGTTGGATTTATCCTGGATTTACCATTGTCGGCCAGCTCCGGTACACGTCCATGAGAGAGACGTCTGGATGGCTGTCGTTGCCGGGGTTGTAACTGCGCAGCCTTACGGTTACGAATAGTGACCTGTGTTTGAAAGATTGAGCATGAAGTTTAGTTCCGGTCTTCTCCTGATGGCATCAACTCTTGTGTTGGCGCCCGCTGTTCAAGCAGCCGCTTCCCTCCAGCTCGACCACCTGCGTTGCGAATATCTCGACAACCCTCGTGGCATCGATACGGCCCATCCGCGGTTGAGCTGGCAGATGCGATCCGAAACTCGCGGCCAGCGCCAGACCGCCTATCGGATCCTGGTAGCCGGAAGCGAAGATGCTCTCCGAGCCGGCAAGGGTGATCTGTGGGACAGCGGCAAGGTCGTCTCGGGTAACTCGACATCCATTGAATACGGCGGGCGGGCGCTTCCTTCGGGAAGCCGCTGCTGGTGGAAGGTCTGTGTATGGGATAAGGATGGCAAGCTGTCCCCATACAGTCCTACAGGTTCCTGGCAGATGGGCTTGCTTCAGCCTTCCGATTGGAAGGCCGCATGGATTGCCGCTTCCGGGCCGCGCGATGCCAAGGTCGGCAACAGCACGCTGCCGCCGTCCTCGTACCTGCGCCGCACATTCACCGCGTCCAAGCCAGTCAAGCATGCGACGTTGTTTGCCACGGCGCGCGGCGTGTACGACCTGCATCTCAACGGCGCAAAGATCGGCGATGCCGTCCTTGCTCCGGGATGGACAGATTACCGGAAGCGCATCGAGTACCAGACTTATGATGTCACCTCCGCCCTGCGGCCCGGCGCAAATACCGTCGGCGCGATCCTTGGCGACGGCTGGTATAGCGGATACATCGGCTTCTCCCATCGCCGCGATTACTATGGCGATCGCCCGGCGCTGCGGATGCAGCTCGACATCGAGTATGTGGACGGCACGCATCAGATCGTCGGCACCGATAATACCTGGCAGACTTCAACCGGCCCGATCATTTACTCGGATATGCTTCAGGGCGAATCGTACGATGCCCGCAGGGAAATGAACGGCTGGGACTTCCCGGGAGCCTCGACTGCCGGATGGACGGCCGCAGCTGCGCCGTCCACCTTTGTTCCGTCGACGCGGGTCGTGGTAACGAAACAGATCGCTTCGCTGGTGCAGAACAATTCCCTCAAGGTCGAGGCCAGCAACGATATCGCCGGAGACCCCGCCTACAACACGGTCAAACAACTGCGTGTCGACTATACGCTCGGCGGCGTCGCGCATTCGCAGACTGTCGGCGAACATGAATCCGTCGTGATACCCAAGGCCGGAGAGACGCCCGGCGCGCTCGTCATTCGCTCAGCCGTCTACGGCGCGCTCAACGAGGAGCCGCGTGGTCCCGTCGCAATGGTGGGCGCTCATGGGCCGTCCATCCGGGTGACGCAGCACATCACCCCTAAGCGCATTACGCAGCTTGCGCCCGATACTTACCTCTACGACCTCGGCCAGAACATGGTAGGGTGGGTGAAACTGAAAGTTCGGGGCGCTGCCGGCACAAAGGTACAGCTCCGGTTTGCCGAGATTCTCGATAAAGACGGCACGATCTACACGACCAACCTGCGCTCCGCCAAGTCCACGGATACATATATCTGCCACGGCGGCGGCACGGAAACATGGGAGCCGCACTTCACATTCCATGGCTTCCGCTACGTTGAAGTTACCGGCTATCCCGGCAAGCCCGGCCTCGATGCGCTCACCGGATGCGTCGTCGGCTCCGATACTCCCGTAGCCGGGACATTCGACTGCTCGAACACGATGGTCAACCAGCTGCAGCGCAACATCGTCTGGGGCCAGCGCGGCAACTTCCTCAGCGTCCCCACAGACTGCCCGCAGCGCGATGAGCGCCTGGGCTGGATGGGCGATGCGCAGATCTTTGTCCGCACCGCCACCTACAATCGCGATGTCGCCGGGTTCTATGAGAAGTGGATGCAGGATGTTGAGGATGGACAATCTAAAGAAGGCGGTTTCTCCGATGTTTCACCACGCATTGTGGACGATGCGGACGGCGCGCCGGCATGGGGCGACGCCGGCATTATCGTGCCGTGGACCGTATATCAGGCCTATGGCGATGTGGGGATCGTAAAGAAGCACTGGGCAGCGATGAACCGCTGGATGGATTATATTACCAGCGTCAACCCGAACGGTCTGTGGCTGCAGCGTCGCAACAACGACTTCGGCGACTGGCTTTCCATCAATGCCGACACGCCCAAGGATGTCCTCGCAACCGCCTACTACGCCTACGATGCGCAGCTTATGGCTCGCATGGCCAGGGGGGCAGGCTACACTGCTGATGCCGCCAAGTACGATGCCCTCTTTGCGCATATCAAGGAAGCCTTTAATACGGCCTTCGTAACTCCCGATGGCAAGATCAAGGGCGACACGCAGACCGCTTATGTCGTGGCGCTGAAGATGGGGCTTCTTCCAGACGAACTCCATGAGGCGGCCGCACAGCATTTGACCGAGAACATTGCCTCCAAGGACAACCACCTCTCAACAGGGTTCGTGGGTGTCGGCTACCTCTGCCCGGTCCTGACCGCGACGGGGCATAACGATGTTGCCTACAAGCTGCTGCTCAACGATACATTCCCATCCTGGGGCTTCTCGATCAAGCAGGGCGCGACGACGATCTGGGAGAGATGGGACGGCTGGACGCCCGATCGCGGCTTCCAGGATCCCGGCATGAACTCCTTCAACCACTACTCGCTCGGTTCAGTCGGCCAGTGGCTCTATCAGGACGTGGCCGGTATCGATACCGATCCGAACCAGCCCGGCTTCAAGCATATCCTGCTGCACCCACATCCCGGCAATGGACTGACCCATGCCAGCGCCACATACGACAGCATCCACGGCCGGATTGCAAGCGCCTGGAAGGTCGATAACGGCAAGCTCGACTGGAATGTCGCCATTCCCGCCAACACCACGGCAACCGTATGGATTCCCGCCCAGAGCGCGGCTTCCGTCACCGAAAATGGCAAAAAGATCGGGGCCGTGCCCGGTATTAAGTTCCTCAGGGAGGAACCCGGCTTCGCCGTGTATGAAGTACAGTCAGGAACTTATAAGTTTGGGGCGTAGGAAAGCCTCTCCCTCGCGCTTTAGCGCGCCTTCCCTCTCCGACAAGTCGGAAAGGGATGTCCAGGGATCGCAGCCCAGGCGATTCTATAGTAAACGAAGCTTTTGATCCTAGGTTAGGCTATCACTCGGCTCGTCTGATGATCGAAATTTGGACACCCCTTTCCGTTGTCGCCACCGGGTGCGCCAGCCTGACGCAACTTTCGGAGAGGGGTAAGCTGCGACAGCGGCGGGGGGAGAGGATTCGGGAGAGGCTTGAAACGTAATATGAACAACTCCTTCCTACAAGTCACAAACCTGACCAAGTCTTATGGCGGCGTTCATGCATTGAGCGGCGTCAGTCTGGACATTAAGGCAGGAGAGATCCATTCTCTAATGGGCGAGAATGGAGCGGGCAAGTCCACGTTCATCAAATGTCTGGCGGGCGCGGTGCGGCCGGACGCCGGTGGCGTGGCCGTTGACGGCAGCACGATTTCGCCTGGCGACATCCGTGCTGCCGAGGCGGCGGGGATCGTCGCCATGCACCAGGAATCCACGGCGTTCGCGCATCTCAATGCGGTCGACAATATCTTTGTCGGCCGCGAGATGAAGCGCGGCCCGGGGCTTCTCGACCGCCGGGGCATGGAGCGAGAGACGCTCGCATTGCTGGATAGGCTGGGCGAGAGCATCGACATCAAGCGGCCGCTGCAGGAACTGTCCCTCGCGCAGAGGCAGATGGTGGGCATGGCCCGCGCGCTCTCCCATAGCAGCCGGCTGCTCATTATGGACGAGCCTACGGCATCGTTATCGGCGCGTGAGACGAAATCGCTATTCCGCGTGATGCGACAATTGCAAGGCGAGGGAGTCGCCATCCTCTATATCAGCCACCGCTTGGAAGAGGTCTTCGAGCTTTCCGACCGTGTTACCGTGCTTCGCGACGGCCGCCATGTCGAGACGCGGCCGATCGGCGATGTCACGCGCGATGAGCTGATTCGCCTCATGGTCGGCCGTGAGCTGCTTGCCGAATCGAGAGCGGCCGGCTCGGCTGGCGAAGGCGCGGTGATGCTGGATGTTCACGGGCTGACCCAGCCGGGTGTGTTCCATAACATCTCTTTCAACGTGCGCGCCGGCGAAGTCGTCGGCCTTGCCGGTCTGGTCGGCGCGGGACGGTCCGAAGTCGCCGCCTCCATTTTTGGTGTGGATAAGCCTGAATCGGGAACAGTAACGGTAGGCGGCAAGCCGCTGCCCCCGGGCTCGGTCAAGACTGCCATCGAGAGCGGTATTGCCCTGGTGCCGGAAGACCGGCAGCATCAAGGTCTGGTTCTGCCGCTGACGGTTGGATCGAACTTGCTGTTGTCCGTCCTGGGATCGCCTTCTCTTGGCCCGCTACGCTCTGCGCGCAAAGAGGGCGGAATCGTCGGCGATTTGATGAAGGACCTCACGGTCAAGGCGGCAAGTTCCAACATAGCCGCCAACACATTGTCGGGCGGCAACCAGCAGAAGCTTGCCATTGGTAAATGGCTGGCGATGTCCCCGCGTGTTCTCATTCTCGATGAGCCCACCCGTGGCGTCGATGTCGGCGCGAAGGCCGAGGTCTATCGGGTCATTAGACGCCTGGCCGCGGAGGGAATGGCGACCCTCATCATATCGTCTGACCTGCCGGAGATACTGACATTGAGCGACCGTATTCTGGTTATGCGCGAGGGAGCGCTTGCCGGCGAGCTGTCACGGGCCGAAGCCGACGAGGAAAAGATCCTGGCGCTTGCGCTGCCAAGAGAGGGCGCATCCGTATGACGATACACACTCCCCCTGCAATCCCATCGCAGCTGCAATCGAACGCCGCTGCAGGCGGCGGCTTCTTTCGACTGCTCAAGCAGCGCGAATACGGCGTTCTGGCGCTGCTCGCGCTTACGCTCATTGTGGTCGGCCTGATCAATCCCGCCTTCGTGGCCGGCGGCAACCTCAAGGATATCCTGGTCGCCGCCGCTCCCGCGATTATCGTTGGGTGCGGCCTTACGTTCGTCGTGTTGATGGGTGAGATCGATATCTCCATGGGCGCCCTGATGGGTGTGCTGGCGACAGTCATGGGGCAGCTCACATCGCCCAGCCATGCCCATCTTCCTGTCGGAGAAGGCATCCTTATTACCTTAGCTCTCGGATCACTTGTCGGCCTGATCAACGGTCTGCTAGTCGCCTATGGCAGGATGCCGTCAATTATCGTGACGCTCGGTATGATGACTGTGCTGCAGGGCGTCAACCTGATCCTGATCAACGGGCAGTGGATCACGGACATGCCCGCCGGTTTGCGCTGGTTCGGCACCGGGCGCTTCCTGGCCGTTCCCATCAGCATCTGGACGACTATCCTGGTCGTGGCCGCCTCCATTATCCTCGCACGCGAGACGCCCCTCGGACACCGCATCTACGCATCGGGCAGCAACCCCGAGGCCGCCAGACTGACTGGCCTTCCTGTACGCCCCATCAAACTGTTCGTCTTCACGCTTACCGGCCTGCTTACCGCAGTGGCGACGGTCGTGAGCGTGCCGCTGCTCGCCGTCATCGAGCCGGGAGTGGGCAAAGGCTTCGAGCTTCTGGCTGTGACCTGTGTCGTGGTAGGCGGAACGTCCATCAGCGGCGGGCAGGGCAATATTATCGGAACGGTGCTTGCCGCCCTGCTGCTCAGCGTGGTGCGGCCCACACTGGTATTCCTCAAGCTCGGCCCATCCGCATCGTACTGGGAGCGCGCTATCCAGGGCGCGTTCATCCTCGCGGCCGTGCTGCTCGACCAGGTCGCTCGCGCCCGTTCGCGTCGCGGAAAGGCAGGAGCATGACACAGCAGGCCATCAAAACCAATCGCATTCCGGCGCTTCCCGCCGCATTGCCGTCACGCCAGGAAATCGTACTGCTCATCCTGATCCTGTCGCTGTTCGGCGTCGCCAATCACCTTAGCCCGAACTTCCTGGCGCCTCCTGCCCAGATCACACTCTCGACGCACGTCTGGGAACTTGCTCTCATCGCCATACCGATGACCTTGATCATCCTGACGGCCGGCATCGACCTCTCGGTGGGCTCAACGATGGCGCTCTCCGCCGTCGTGTTCGGTCTCTGCTATAAGGCGCACTGGCCTCTCGCCGCGGGCGCTGCGCTGGCTCTGCTGGTAGGCGCTGCGGCAGGAGCGCTGAATGGGATCTTCGTGGCCTACGTAAAAGTCCATCCCCTGATCGTGACCCTGGCGACGCTTGCCGCCTACCGCGGTATCGCCGAGGGGATCAGTCTTGGACAGCCAGTCTCCGGATTTCCCGATTCTCTAACGAAGTTCGGCACGGGAAGCGTCGGCATGGTTCCCATACCCGCCATCGTGTTTCTTGTCGTGATCGTCGTGACGGCTCTCGTCATGGCGCGCACACCGGTCGGCCTCTGGCTGTCCGCAATCGGTTACAACGAGACGGCCGCGCAGTATTCCGGCATCGCAGTATCCCGCATCAAGCTGCTGCTCTACACATCATCCGGCCTGATGGCTGCCATCTCCGCCCTGCTGTTCGTGGCCCGGCGCAACACAGCCAAGGCCGATATCGGCACGGGGATGGAACTGGCGGTGATCACCGCTGTCGTGCTCGGCGGCACCAGCATCTTCGGCGGCCGTGGCCGCCTGTTCGGCACACTGCTTGGTGTCCTGCTGATCCACGAGATGCGCGAGTTCCTGAGCTGGCAGTGGAACCGCGACGAGATTACTCTGGTGGTGATCGGCACGCTGCTCATATTATCGGTTCTGGCGGACAGTCTGCTGTCGCCGAAGAAGAGGTAAGCCTTAACACCGATTTGCCCGCCATAAGCGGCCGGCGGTTAAAACCGCGCCTAGAGAAAACAACTCCTGCGTAGTTAAGTCCACCTTCGTGGACTCCTGTCTGTGTCGCTGCGCGACGATCTGAAAACTATCGCGCAGCGATACCTACAGGAACCCACGAAGGTGGGTTTGTGCCGAAGGCACTCTGCATGTAGGCGCGGTTTTAACCGCCGGCCGTGTGTCCGGGGGAGAGGATTCTGGAGGAACAAACATGCGAAATATTCATTTCACGTTGATCGCCGGCGCGTGCGTCGCCGCGGCGTTTGCGGCGGGTTGCGGGGACAAGGGCGGTTCCGGCGGCGGGGGAACATCGGCGGGCGGAGGCGGCGCGGCCGGGAAAACGGTAAACGTCTACCTGCTCCCGAAGAAGAAGGGCGTTGCCTATTTCACCTCCTGCAGCACGGGCGCTGAGAAGGCGGCGAAGGACCTCGGCGACGTCAACCTCGTCTACGATGGACCCACCGACGGCTCTCCAGAAGCGGCGGCATCTCTGATCGATACCTGGACTCTCAAGGGCGCAAACGTGATCGCCATATCTCCAAACGATCCGGATGTCCTTGCCCCGTCAATGAAGAAGGCCAAGGATCAGGGCGTGCATGTCCTTACCTGGGACGCCGACGGCAAGCCCGATTCCCGTGAATTCTTCGTGGACCAGGCGACTTCCGAACAGATCGGCACCGCGCTCGTGGATACGATGGCCAAGGACCTTGGCTCAGCCGATCCCTCAGGTGACGTCGCCATTGTCACCGCGACCCTGACTGCAGCCAACCAGAATGAGTGGATCACCTACATCAAGGAGCGGCTGAAGAAGTACCCGAAGCTGAACCTTGTGGCCATCAAGCCCAGTAACGACGACCAGGCGCAGGCATTCCAGGTAACCCAGGATCTGATAAAGACCTATCCCAACCTCAAGGGCGTCTTCGGTATCAGTTCGGTCGCGTTCCCCGGCGCAGCCGAAGCCATCAAGCAGGCCGGCAAGAGCGGCAAAGTCCTGGTTACTGGCCTGGGCACCCCGAACGATATGAAGCAGTATGTGAAGGACGGCACTGTCAAATCGGTCGTTCTCTGGAATACCGAAGATCTTGGCTACCTCACCATCTATGCGGCAGAGGCCGTCGCGACCGGCAAGCTGAAGCCGGGGGCGACCACGTTCACTGCAGGCAAGCTCGGCGAAAAGAAGATCGACGGCGACAAGATCCTGCTTGGCGATATCCTCGTGTTCAACAAGGACAATATCGACAAGTTTGATTTTTAGGCGAGGGGCAGCGTTTAATTGACGCCGGCGAATATAAACTCGCAGTCTCCCCTCCCCAGCCCTCCCCAGCCCTCCCCGAAGGAGAGGGAGTCAGAGTAATAAGACGTTTGCGACTGCGTTGTCTTAATCCGAAAGTCCCTTTCCCCTTCAAGACCCACTGGTGGGCGGGGAGGGGTTGGGGAGGGGAGCCTGCGAACCCTATGCTAAACCGCCGCGATTTTCTTCTGCTTGGCCTCGGCAGCGCAATCGCGCACCGTCTGCCCCTGTGGGATAACACATCGATGACGATTCCCCATCAAGACCGTATCGACCGGCATGCCCTTGTCACCCGGCACAATGTCCGGCGAACTAAGCTTATAACAAGCAGCCCGCTGCAGGTGGGCAACGGACGCTTCGCATTCGGCGCGGATATTACTGGACTGCAGACCTTTGCGGGGTTCAACACGATGTCGCAGTGGGGCTGGCATGCGACCCCGTTGCCGGCCGGACAAACTACGGCCGATTTCCGAGGAGCGGTATGGGAGACGCATGGACGCCCCACGCGATACCCCAGCTGGAGTTCGGAGCAGCCTGAACTCGGCGCATGGCTCTATCACAATCCAAACCGGATCAACCTGGGCCGTATCGGTCTGCGTCTGATCAAAGCGGACGGCTCGGAAGCCACAGAGAGCGATTTGACGGACTGCGTCCAGGATCTGGATCTCTGGCATGGGACGTTGGACAGCCGCTTTAAGCTGGAAGGGGAAACCGTCCATGTCGAGACATGCTGCCATCCCGATCTGGATGCCGTAGCGGTCCGCATACAATCCCCATTGATCGCCGCCGGCCGTTTGTCCGCCTTTCTCGACTTCCCGCGCGACGACAGCCGGGAGTTTGCGGACTCGGTCGGCGCCTGGGACGGCGGCGATCAGCATGAGACGAAGATTACCCGCCAGCTTCCGCAGCGGGCGGATATCTCGCATGCTCAGGATGCGATGCTCTACCATACCGCCCTGTGCTGGAATGCTACGACGAGCCTTCATGCCACTGGAGTGCAGGATGCCGCGCTGCCGCTGGCCATTACCAAAGCTGAGTATGGATCTGATGATCACTTTGCCGATGTGACGGCGCGTCTGCGGGATGCTGCCCACGGCAATCATATCTCCATCGATATCAATAACGAGACGATGGGGGGCGATCCCGCTCTCGGCGTGCAGAAGGCGCTGCGTGTTACCTACACATTGGGCGGGCAGGAGCATCAGGTGAAGCTCGGTGAGAACGCGTCGCTGGATCTGCCGCCGGGGACGGGCAAGCACCGCTATACGCTGACGGGCAAGGGCGATAACCTGGAACTGGTTTGCGCCTTCGCGCCCAAGCCTTTGGAGGACGATCTGCCCACGGCCGCCTCGACCTTTGCCGCCGCTGCCCTGTACTGGCCGGACTTCTGGAAGTCCGGCGGAGCGATCGACCTTTCGCAGAGCAGCGATCCGCGTTGGAAGGAACTGGAGCGCCGAGCCGTCCTGTCGCAGTACCTGATGGCCGTAAACGAGGCCGGCGATCAGCCGCCGCAGGAGAGCGGTCTGGTCAACGACGGCTGGCACGGCAAGTTCCACATGGAGATGTACTGGTGGCATGCCGCTCACTACGCCCTCTGGAATCGGTGGCCGCTGCTCAACCGCAGCCTTGGCATATACAAACACTTCCTTAGTTCCTCGGAGGCGCGGGCGAAATCTGAGGATGTCCGCGGGGCGCGCTGGCCGAAAATGACGACCGTGGAGGGGCAGGAATCGGTCCATCCCTGCAACGCCATGCTGATCTGGCAGCAGCCGCATCCCATGTTCTTCGCCGAACTGGATTACCGCGCCCATCCTACCAAAGCTACCCTTGAGAAGTGGCGCGAAGTCCTCTTTGCCACAGCGGACTTCCTGGCCTCGTTTGCCTTCTTTGATGACAAGACACAGCGATATGTGCTCGGCCCGCCGATCTATGTCGTGTCGGAGAATACCGATCCCAAGATTACGCAGAACCCGACATTCGAGCTGTCCTACTGGCGCTTCGGTCTGCGGATGGCGCAGACATGGCGGAAGCGGCTTGGGCTTGCTCCCAATCCGGAATGGGAAAAGGTGCTCACCGGCCTCGCGCCGCTGCCTGTTGAGGACGGCCGCTATGTCCTCTACGAAGGCGTCAAGGATATGTGGACGAGCTACAACTTCGAACATCCCGCCTTGATCGGCGTCTACGGGCTGCTTCCCGGCGACGGTGTCGATGTGCCGACCATTCGCCATACGGCGGAACAGGTATTTAAGGTCTGGAAGTACGATCACACCTGGGGCTGGGATTTCCCAATGCTGGCGATGTGCGCCGCTCGCCTGGGCAATCCGCATCAGGCAGTCGATTTCCTGCTGCATCCGGCCGGCGGCTTCCAATTCGACGATGCCGGTTATGCCACCGGAGGGCCCTTCCCATACTTCCCCGCCAACGGCGGCCTGCTCTACGCCATAGCAATGATGGCGGCAGGCTGGGACGGCGCGCCGAAACATCACGCTCCAGGCTTCCCTGAAGGCGGCAAGTGGGACGTGAAGTGGGAGGGGCTTAAAATTGCCATCTGAGCCTCGTAAGAATCCTCTCCCTCAGGTACGTGCAAGCCGGGACGCTTGCACCCACATCGCGCCTCTTCCCTCTGTGGGAGCAGTCGTCACCGAAGGGTGTACCTGGTACCCGACTGCAGGTCTCCGTACCTGTCTCATTCGGAAAGGGGTAAGCCGCGATAGCGGCGGGGGGAGAGGCTTGCCCCTTATTTTTTTATAGATGTGCTTAACGACCATGAGAACCCTTAAATCCATGAAGTATCCCATTTTCCTCTTCTCAACGACACTGCTTTTTGCCGGCTGCGCTCAGGGGCAGCCGATATCAGCCAGGGTGTCTGCCAACCATGGCTTGCCCTCGGGAACGCATGTGCAAGCATTAACCGATTCCACCGGATTGGTGAACGATTTTCTGACTCCGCCCTCCGACGCTCTTCCGCAAACCTGGTGGCACTGGGTGAGCGGTAACGTGACCGCGGAAGGGATCGATGCTGACCTGCGGGCCATGAAGCAGATAGGTCTTGGCGGGGCGCAGATCTTTTTCGTGGACCAGGGGCCGGCAGGGCCTGTCCGCTATATGAGTCCTGAGTGGCGAAACCTCGTGCAGCATGCGAACAAGACGGCCGAACAGTTAGGCCTCAAGCTCAGTATCACTGCCTGCGAGGGATGGAGCGAGTCCGGAGGTCCATGGATCACGCCGGAGCTGTCCATGCAGAAGCTCGTTTGGACATCCACCGATGTCCCGGCCGGCGGCAACTCCCCGATCGCGCTTCCACGGCCCGAAGCGTACAAGGATTACTATCGAGACATCGCCGTTTTGGCGTTCCCAACCCCTGCGCCAGGAGCCGTGATTACGAATGCTGCCGCGAAGGCGGCGTTCTCCTCGGATGAAGGGGGCGTCTCCGCTGCTAACCCGCCGTTGCCCCTTGGGAGCGCTGTCGATCCAAAGTCGATTGTCGATCTGACATCATCGCTGCAGCCGGATGGCTCCGTGCCCGGAAACCTCCTCAAGGCAGCGGCCGGCAAGGGATGGACGATTCTGCGGATCGGCATGACCTCGACGGGAACGACGATCCATCCTGCCATGCCCGAGTCGGTCGGTCTGGAGTGCGATAAGCTCAGCACTGCGGCGGTCACCGCAAATTGGAATGGCGCGCTGGCCCATGTGGCCGCCGATTCCAAAGCTTCCGGCGCAACAGCCATTCAGACGGTCCTCCTGGATAGCTGGGAGGCCGGCACTGGCAACTGGACACCCGCGATGCTTGCGGACTTCAAGCGTCTGCGCGGTTACGATCCGCTTCCTTATCTGCCTGCGCTGACCGGCCGCGTGGTCGGCAGCTCGGAAGTGACCGAGCGTTTCCTCTGGGACTTCCGGCGCACCATCGCCGATCTGGTTGCGGTCAACCACTACGGGCTGATGCAGACACTGGCGCATCAGAACGGCATGAAGCTGCAGGCCGAAGCTGTCGGGATCGGCATGCCGACCGTGGCCGATGAGCTGCAGTGCAAAAGCTTTACGGATGTCCCGATGGGAGAGTTCTGGGTCGGCAATCAGGGGCTGCTCGGCGACGCCAAAGAGACCGCTTCGGCCGCCCATATCTACGGGAAAGGGGTTGCCGCCGCAGAGTCGTTCACAGCTGTGCCGGAGGTTGCCGGCTGGAAGAATGATCCTTACTCACTGAAGGCGCTTGGCGACCGAGCCTTCAGCATGGGGATCAACCGATATGTGTTCCACCGCTATGCCTCCCAGCCCTACTTGAACCGCGCTCCCGGTGTTACCATGGGACCATGGGGGATCAACTTCGAGCGCACCAATACGTGGTGGGGGCCTGGTAAAGCCTGGATCAGTTATATATCCCGGTGCGAAGCCCTGCTTCAGAAGGGATTGTTTGCCGGAGATATCTGCTACTTCTATGGCGAAGATACCCCGCGCGACCTGTCCGGCTTTCACTTCGATCCCGCTCCTCCCGCCGGATACGATTACGATGTCTGCAACGCCGATGTCCTGCTGAACCGGATGTCCGTCAAGAACGGCCGCATCGTCCTGCCCGACGGCATGAGCTATCGGGTGCTCGTGCTGCCGTCGGATGCGAAAATGACGCCTGCCGTGGCTCAGAAAGTCCGCGATCTCGTTGCCGCCGGCGCGACGGTTGTCGGGCCGAAACCGGCCGCATCGCCCAGTCTTTCGGGGTATCCGGCATCCGATTCCGCCGTCCAGAGAATTGGTGACACAGTCTGGGGCAAGTGCGACGGCAAGAGCGTTACCGAGAATCGTTATGGCAAGGGGCGTGTGATCTGTGGGCGTTCGCTTGAGAATGTTCTCGCAGATGCGGGCCTTGATTTCGACTATCAGCCTAAGACGCCTAACACTGAAATCCTGAACATTCACCGGCGTCTTGGGGATGCCGACTGGTACTTCGTTTCCAACCAGAAGTATCAGCCGGTCGATACCGTCTGCACGTTCCGCGTTGCCGGTAAGGTGGCAGAGTTCTGGTGGCCGGACACCGGCAAAATCGAAGATGTCCCCATGTCTACCGGCTCACGCGGCCATACTTCGGTTCCGATCCATCTGGAACCAGCCGGATCGGTGTTCGTCGTGTTCCGACGAGCGGCAGACTCAAGGCCAGGCCTGGTGTCGGTCGAAGCGTCGGGAGTTGCCCTGCCTCCTCCGGCGCCGCGCCACGATGTTAAGATCCAGAGCGCATCTTATGGCCTGCTGTCGCAGACGGCGGACGTTACCGAATCTGTCGCAAAATGGGCTAGTTCCGGGCAGCCTGCCACATCCGTGAACAACGGACTGTCGAATGGCGATCCCGCCCCCAATGTCGTGAAGGAGCTTATGGTCGATTATACGGTCGGCGGTCAGGCTCATTCGGCGACGATCGCCGAGAATAAGCCACTTGCGCTGCCCGATGCGCCTGCCGGAACGGCAAACCTGGTGATCCGCAAAGCGCTCTACGGCGTGATCGGCAATACGGTGGATGTGACGGCTGCCGTTGCCGCCATTGCCGCCACCGGAGTTTCGTCGCTGAGAGCCGATAATAAGATTGCCGGCGGCGACCCGGTTCCCCTTAAAGTCAAGGCGTTGTCTGTGGCATTTACAGTTGATGGCGTGGCGCGCAGGCAGAAGGTCAGTGAGGGACAGGATCTGACCTTCTTCGAGCTTCCTTCTGCTCCGCCGCCTGTATATGAGACCGCCGTGCGAAAGGGAAGCGCTGAACTGCTCGCCTGGAAAAACGGAACATTTAAGGCAAGTTACTCTAACGGCAAAACGAAAACGGTCTCCGTGGCCGGCGTCCCACCCGTACAGGTTCTTGGCGGATCGTGGGACCTGAGCTTCCCATCCGGCTGGGGCGCGCCGCCGCATGTAGCGCTCACAAAGCTGGATTCCTGGACGCGATTGCCGGATGAAGGCGCTCGCTACTTCTCGGGCACAGCCATTTACACCACGAGTTTCCAGATCGCGCCCAATCAACTGGATCCAAGCCGTTCATTCCAGCTCGACCTCGGCGCTGTGAAGAACCTGGCGAACGTGGTCGTAAACGGCAAGGACCTCGGCGTCCTGTGGAAGGAACCCTTCCGAGCGGACATCACGTCTGCGCTCGTTCCGGGCAAGAACGTTCTGCAGGTGAAGGTCACCAACCTCTGGCCCAACCGCCTCATCGGCGACCAATTCCTGCCGGAAGATAAGCGCTACACATGGACGACCTATAATCCATACCAGCGCACGGACGATCTTCTGGATTCCGGTATCCTCGGCCCGGTAGTCCTGAGGACCGGCGTATGGACGCCTCTAGAGCAGGAGAATTAAAAGCATCCTAACGTCCCACTCAATGGGTAGATCATCTTTGATGACGGGCATCCGTAGAAATTGCGGAGAACGTTTTCTTTCATGTTAGTTTCATGTCGGCAGGTTATAACGTATTCGTGACTGCGAGATGCAATCTGTATCCCGAGGCCATTGAGTCCATACCTTCCTTGCTTATATTGGACCGGGTTCGCGAAATGCGAGCCCGATTTTTTTTGCGAGTCCGGTAGCGCCGCCATAGCCCGCGCCTCTGCCGCTTTTGCAATTTCTCGATCTTCAGCGCCTTTACCGTATCAAAAGATGCTAGAAATTATCTGTTGTTACATGTTTCAAAATCTGATTTATGTAACTTGATTTGGGTATACTCATCCGGTGTCCAAAAGTCAAAAGGAGCTAATACGATGAGTGAAGCAATACTTGGCGGCCGGTTTACATTTCCCGGCACGTCCCTGACGGTTCAACGGATAGGCTATGGCGCGATGCAGTTGGCTGGCCCGGGAGTATGGGGGCCGCCTAAAGATCCTGAAGGCGCCCTCGCCGTTCTGCGCGAGGCTGTCGCATCCGGTGTGAACCATATTGATACATCCGATTTCTACGGTCCGCATGTTACCAACCAGATCATCCGGCAGGCTCTGCATCCTTACCCATCTGAGCTGGTGATCGTAACTAAACTTGGAGCCAAACGCCCGGCCGACAAGTCGTGGCAGCCGGCGATTTCGCCTCAGGATTTGACTGATGGCGTTCATGACAACCTCCGCAACCTGGGGCTGGACGCTCTCGATATCGTCAACTACCGCTCGATGGGGTCGATCCATGGTCCTGCGGAGGGATCCATCGGCGAGCAGGTGTCGGCGCTGGCCGATCTCAAAGGCAAGGGGCTGATCCGCCATATCGGCCTGAGTAACGTTACGTCTGCCCAGGTCGCTGAAGCGCAGGCGATTACCGACATTGTTTGCGTGCAGAACAATTATAATCTGGCCCATCGTGAGGACGACGTCCTGATTGACGAGCTGGCCGGGAAGGGGATCGCGTACGTGCCATTCTTCCCGCTTGGAGGATTTACGCCGCTGCAGTCGTCTACGCTGTCGGATGTCGCAGGCCGGCTCGGATCCACTCCGATGCAGGTTGCGTTGGCGTGGCTCCTGCAGCGCTCGTCCAACATACTGCTCATCCCCGGCACATCGTCGGTCGGCCATCTGCGTGAGAACCTTGCGGCAGGTCAGTTGACACTGACTCTGGAAGCCATCTCGGAACTGAACGGGATCGCCTCGGCTGCGCCGGCTGAGCATTGATCGCTGCCTCTCTGATCAAGGCGGGGTAACATTAGGGGATGCAGTCTGTTGAGAGGTCTACATGTCCCTGGATGATGCCCCGCTTACCCGAGATCGTATCCTGTCCACCGCGGAGGATGTTATACGCCGGTTCGGCCCTGCCAAGGCCACCGTGGTGGATGTCGCTCGGGTGCTGGGCGTGAGTCACGCGGCGGTCTATCGGCATGTGGCGACCAAGGCCGAGCTGCGGAATATGGTCGTCGGCCGGTGGGTGGAAGTAACCATGCTGCCGCTCCGGGCCATTGCCGCCCAGGCCGGCCCCGCCCCGGAGCGTCTGCGGCGGCTGTACGATACCCTGATCGCCGTAAAGCGCCAGCGGGCCGCCGCCGACCCTGAACTGTTCGCCGCCTATCGGACGCTGGCGACCGATGCTCAGTCTGCCGTCGCGGCCCACGTCGAAGAGTTGATCGCGCTGACCTCGATGATCATCCGCGCGGGCGTGGAAGAAGGCGCTTTTCGCCCCGTCGATCCCGTGGCCGCCGGCCGGGCCGTGCTAAGCGCTACCCTTAGGTTCCACCATCCGCTCCATGCCGCCGAGTGGGGCGATCCATCCCTCGACACAACATATAACGACTTATGGGAGATATTGATGGCCGGGCTGTCTGCCGGGTAGAGGTCAGATTAGGTTGTATCGCGCCTATGCTGTCTGTAATGAGATTGGTCTCGTTCTACGGCATATACAGTCTTTGAAAGTTATGTCTGCGCTTGCAGTTCATCTATTTAATGAGCGCTTAATGGTCGTGCGTTAAAACATATTCGTGGTCCAGGGAAGTTCGCAGTCGCTCTGGATTACTCAGTTGATGCCTTGCTTGCTTAATCTGCGCCGGGTTCGTGAACGCAACCTATGCGAACCCGGTTTTTTTAGGCCAATCAAAAGTCATCGAAACGGAAAATGAATCATGGAAGCAGCCGACATAACATACGAACTCAAGATTCTGGTCGATGCCTGGTGGGACTTGCAACTCGTCGCCGGCGGAGACGACCCTGCAATAGCTGTCAACAGACTGGTCGCAATGCGCCGCCTCAGCGCGCGAGGCAGAAGCGCCTATTCTTTGTATGCATCACAGGCGGGAAGTGACGTAGACCTGGAACTGCTAACTCGTGTCCCGGTGCCGTTCGTGCCATGGCAACCTTCCTATCTGATCGCAGGATAGCTTTTGCGCAGTATCTACAGGATTTTATAGATCTGGTGCCCTGGCACGCGGCCAAGTCAATGCAAATCTATCCTATGCTGCAGAGCCATGCCGGCTTCGCTCTTCCCAATATCGGATGGCCGACTTCAATGTCTGTCTGTACATGCTGTACCCCTCGAGGGTAATGATCTCATTCAGCCATTCCAGCACGATGGCAGACTGCTCCTGTGTAAAGAGGGCAAAGCCTTCCACCTTCGCATTCCGAAACATGACATCGCCCGGATCGTCGAGACCATAACCGTAGACGTCCAGAAACTCCAATACCCACTCCACGCCTTCGGTATTTGCCGTTGTAAACTCGCAATGCCGCAGCACGTCGATCAACATCGCGCCCATGTTCTGGGGCATGTCTTCTTCCCGAAATAGATACAGCATGTGCCGGAACTCAACACGGTTCTCATCATTATCCCAAACAAACGGCCGAGGCAAATGAAATACGTCGATGATCCTATTGATCAACGCTTCGTGTCTGTCCCGCAAGTTTTCAATATTCGGCGCTTTGCGCATGCTTGCTATCCTATCTCTGCTGCGTTACTTTTAATATCGGAATAAGTCTCTCCGTTCGATAAGCAAACTCCTGCTCCTGGACGATAATAGAATGTTATCGCGACTAAATCGCGTACGTCCTTGTGGGGCAATCCAATGACTGAAGCAGCCGACATCTGGAACGAAGAACTTTTCGCGGCGATCGAACGCGGCCATATGACTATTGTGCAGCGGATGCTGGCGCGCAAGGCCAACCGTTATCTTTACTTTCCTCCAGCATATTCGCCGCTGCACGCTGCGATTCTCCTGAACCGATCTGATATTGTCGAGGCTTTGCTCACACAGGGCGCAGATGTGAGTGAGAAATACGAGGGTGATTCGCCACTGTACACGGCAATCGGCGACAGCGAGCAGATAGTGAGCCTACTGCTTAAGCATGGCGCGGATCCTAATCTGCCGGATGGTTCGAATGAGGAGCCTGCCCTGGACACTCTTACGGGCTTGATGGGAAGTGCCAGGGATCTGGATGGAACGGCGGGCATTCTTCTCGATGCCGGAGCTGATCCTAATCGGCGGTCCGCCGGCGGCTGCCCGGTGATCGTTGCTGCCGCGCATCATGGGAGATCAGGCATTGTTCTCGAATTGATTGCTCATGGCGCTGACGTAGACCTGTCCACCAATGATAATGTCACTGCTTTGATGGTTGCCTCAGGCAAGGGCCACGCCGAGATTGTCCGATCCTTATTGACGGCGGGCGCAGATCCAAATGCCGTATGCTCGAATGGCGCGGGTCCTCTATCGGAAGCGATCCGTATTGGCCATGCCGAAATCGAGCATATCCTGATGAGCGCGGGCGCTGACGCACTGCCGCAGGTGATGGTAACGGCGCTTCGTGAGATTGCGGAGGCGAATCGGCATCAGATTGTGCCCGCGGATATCGATATTGCCGCCCGGGATGAGAACGAGCGTACACCTCTGCACAATGCTGCTGAGGCCGGCCGTGTGGCTATTGTTCGCCGGTTAATTGAACTGGGAGCCGATCTCAACGCGCGTGATGATCGCCGCCGGACACCACTTATGCTCGCCGTCGCCGAAGCGCGCCGAGAGGCTGCCGCTATCCTGATTGATGCCGGAGCTGATACGCTGGCGCTTGACCGTTATAGAAATTCGACATTGGAAATCGCCGTTAACGCATGGGATCGGACGCATGGATGGGAGCCTGCCGGTATCCCCGATTTGCGCGAGATCATCAGAATGCTTCTTGACACCGGAATCATTGCGCGGAGCGCCGATGGGCAGGCATGGCGGGATGCATTTCTGGAGGCGATCAAGAAAGGCTTCTCCGAGATCGTTGCCATGTTTCTGGAGCAAGGCGCAGATCCCAATAACGCCGATGAGGATAAGCTGCCAATCTCGGAGGCAATTGGCAAAGACCTCTACGATATCTTCCTGATGCTGATCGATGCCGGCGCTGAAGCTCGATGGGATATGACTGCCTTCGGCGAAACTCTTTTCTATCATGCAGTCAGTTCGGGCGCAACGGAAATCGTCCGCTATTTCCTGTCAACTGGCGCTGATCCGAATTCGACTGGCGACGAGACTGGTTCAACCATGCTCGCCATCGCGGCCGCGCAGGGAGACAGCGGTATTGTGATGCTATTGATTGAGGCAGGCGCCAGTTTAGCCGGAAGAGTTCGTCACGTGGACAATTCGGTCTACTATGACTGGCTTGCCGCGCCTGTTCGTGATGCCGCTCTCCCTGTGCTGCGTTTGCTCCTGGATGCCGGCGCTCCTGCCGGGGACATCCTTCATGAGGCTGCCAGTAACGGTGATCTTGAGCTTATAAAGTGGCTTATAGGAAGGGGCATAGATATCAATGCCGCCGGTTGCTCCGGCATGACGCCTCTCATCGCTGCGGCTTATGCCTGCCGGAAATCGAATGACCATACGCTGATAGATTGGCTGCTGGATCATGGCGCGGATGTTAACGCTGTCGAGGATCAGGGGGATACCGCCCTCAAAAGCGCTGTCGGAATGTCGTCACTGGTCCGCAAGCTCCTGGATGCTGGCGCAGACCCAAATGGCGGACATGGCGCAACGGCTTTGATGGCCGCCGCCAGGGCAGGATCGACGGCATCGGCAATCCTGCTCATCGCAGCCGGAGCGGACATAAACGCGGTGACTGAGGATGGCGATACGGCGTTGCATGACGCCGAATACTACGGCCACGAAAGGATCAAAACCCTGCTGGTGGAGAATGGAGCCGTCTATTCCGCCATCGTTACAGAAAACCTGCATGCCGCCATCCGTCGGAAAAAGACAGAGGACATCCTGCGGCTGATTCACGAAGGGGCTGATATCGAAGAGCCCGATAAATATGGACGCTCGCCGCTCCTATGCGCTATCCAACATGAGTGCGGGCTTTCAGTAATCGAGGCGTTGCTGACCGCCGGCGCAAACCCAAATCATCAACTTCCCAATCACCGGATCTATGGCACGACTGCACTTGAGTCCGCCGTTTTCTCCGGCAATGCCGGCATTATAAAGCTGCTGTTAAGCCATGGCGCGGATCCAAACGACACCCGCGCAGATGTCATGCCTATCTCGCGGGTAGTTTGCATGATCTGCAGAGGCGAAATGGATAAAAATGGCGATCTCATGGACATTGCGCGTCTTTTGCTCGACGCGGGAGCATCGCCGAACGTCCATGACGCGGGACCTGGGTATACGCCGCTGCAGGAAGCTGTTCAGGCAGACGACAGGGCGCTGGTCGAGCTGCTTCTGGATTACGGGGCCGATCCCAATATGCCGTCCGAGACCGGATTCAATCTGTGCGCGCGTACCGCGTTTGCCGAAGCCGTGTACTACGGATTTGAATCGCTGGCACGTCTGCTGCTGGAATGGGGAGCCGATGTCGACACCAAAGACGCCAACGGCACGACGCCTTTGATTTACGTTTGTGGAATGGAAGCCCACTCACCTTATACGCTGAATGATGATGAAGGGGATGCAGATGCGGAGTGTGTTCGCCAGGATCGTGGAGAGATGATCCTCCGGCTTGGTCACCATCTGATGGACCGGGGAGCCGCCCCCAATCACAGCGATTGTTTTGGCCGGACACCGCTTTTAGCAGCGTGCGGAGCTCGTGATTTCATGGAAAGCCGCATTGAATTGATCCGCACGCTGCTTGATGCCGGCGCAAATGTCAATGTCGAGAGCATATACGGCAGCACACCAATGATTTGCGCCAAAGAAGCCGGCGCTCAACCTCTGGTGGACATGCTGGCAGCGCATGGAGCGATCTATTAATTGCATCTCGCTTAGGGGCAGGAAAGACCAATGACCGACACATCCGACATCTGGAACGAAGAGCTTTTCGTGGCGATTGAACACGGCCGCATGACGATCGTGCGGCGGATGCTGGCGGTGCAGGTGCATGACCATGCCGGCTCTTCTCGCTTGCCGTTGCCGCTGCACATGGCTATTCAACTTGGGCGTCTGGACATCGTTGAAAAGCTGATTGATAGTGGAGGCGATGTGAATGAACAATCCGAGATACATACGCCGCTGTGGCTTGCTCTGCAAAAAGGTGAGGAGTTCGTTCGCTTTCTGCTCTCACGCGGCGCTGATCCGAATTTTATCCCATCTCATGGTGAGTATGCGGCACTCGAAACGGTTATCGACATGGCCTCGCGGCGTAGCATGGACGCTATTGCGCATGCTCTGCTTGAGGCTGGGGCCGATCCTAATCTCATAACCTCCAATGGCTGGCCGCTTTTGCATCATGCCGTGTGGGACGATATGACCGGCATCGTTCGAGATCTGATCGCTCATGAGAGCGATGTCAATTTAGCCAGCAAACTCGGAACGACTGCTCTTATGGTGGCTTGCCGCCGGGGACATATTTCCCTCGTACGACTGCTCCTCTCCCATGGCGCTGATCCTAACGCGGCGGCCTCGTATGAGGCCACTCCACTTTCGGAGGCCATCGGCAACGGGCACTCGGAGATCGAACTTATTCTTCTCTCGGCCGGAGCAATTCCCTTGCCGGATGATGTGGTGGAATCGTTGCGCGAGATCGCATCGATACGCGCAGGCAATATCACCGCGGAAAATACCGACGTTACGGAGCGCGACGACAAAGGGCGAACACTGCTGCATTTGGCTGCCGCCGACGGCAATATCGATCTCATTCGACGGCTGTTGGATTTGGGAGCTGAAGTCGAGGCGAGAGATAAACGCGGGGAGACGCCGTTAAGTTATGCCATTGAGGCGGGATCGTCTCCTGTCGTGAATCTACTGCTCGAAGCCGGAGCCGATTCACTTGCGATCGACTATTACGGAAGATCGTCACTGTACTATTCCCTGGAACAGCAGTGGCCTGAAGAATCCGATTATGCTCCAGCATTGGCCGATCAACTTGCCATTGTCCGAATGCTTCTAGAGGCGGGATTTCTGGAGCTATATCAAAAAGACCTTCAGTGGGAGTCAATGCTCGAATACGCAATTTATCGGGGGTGCGCCGGTTTCATGCGTCTGCTGTTCGAATATGGCCTGGATCCGAATGCTGTACATCGTGGCAGTTCTTTGGCGTTGGCTGCCATTGGCCGGGATAAATACGACGTGTTCCTCGCCATCATGGAGGCGGGCGGCGATATTCGCTGGAACACACCCGACGAGTACGACATAGCGTTCCTGAAAGCCGCTTATTCGAAATCGTCCGATTTCATTCGTTACTTTCTGGAGCACGACCCCGAACTGCGCAATATGCCTGATGTCATCACCAAAGCGCTCCAATGTGCTGTTGGGAGAGGCCATATCGAGACGGCCCGACTGCTCCTGGGTGCCGGCGCTGATATCCATCCAATGGACCATTCCACTCGATGGTATCGCTATGTCAATTGGCCGGCGATACCTGTCCATAGCGGCGATCCTGTTATGCTTCGCTTCCTGCTGGGCGCTGGAGCATCGCCCGGCGCCTCCCTCTATGCGGCGGCGCGTATGGGCGATATTGAGATAGTCCACTGGATGTTCGATTACGGTGTAGATGTAAATGCGACGCTTCCCACCGGCGAGACGGCGCTGATGGGAGCCATTGTGGACGCGAAAAGTTTAGATACCGTGGAATTACTACTGAGTCGCGGGGCCGATCTGCATCGAGTGAGTGACCGGGGGCTGACCGCGCTCAAGGCGGCAGTGAAACACCCAGCCCTTGTTCGCCGACTGCTCGATCTGGGAGCGGACCCGGATGCCGGTTTTGGTGAGACGGCGTTGATGCTGGCCGTGCGCTATGGTTCGGAAGAAACGATCAAGATGCTTCTCGATGCCGGCGCGGATGTAAATGCGGTCACGGTGGACGGCGATACGGTCCTGCGCATAGCACAGTATTTGAAGCAGGATGATGTAACGCAACTGCTGCTCAAGCGTGGCGCGCGGGAGCCGGAGATTTCTCGGACAAACCTGCGTGCAGCGATCCTGTGGAACCGGCCAGAGGATGCCCAGCGCCTCATTCGCGAAGGGGTGGATATCGTCACTTCAGACATTCATGGAGATTCGCCGCTGCGGATGGCCATCGCTGTGGGAAGCGATCTCCGCGTGATAGAGGCGTTGCTTCAGGCCGGCGCGGATGCCAATGAGAAACTTGTACTGAGACCGGACGACCGCCCTTATGATGCGCGGCGGGAAGGCACTCCGCTTATAAAGGCCGTCGTGACAGGCCGTGCCAATCTGGTCCGTTTGCTGCTGGCGTTTGGAGCGGACCCGAATCTTTCCTATGGAGCGAAGCCGCATCTTTCCTACGACGGCTATCGTGCATTGCCTGACGCCGTCCTGAATCTGCCCGATCCCACACACGAGACACGCCCCGAGCGTCTGGAGACCGTGCGCCTCTTGCTCGCCGCCGGGGCATCTCCAAACGTGCACGACGGCGGCGAAGGCTTAACGCCGCTGCAGGAAGCCGCGCGCCGCGGCGATATCGAGACGATGGCCCTGCTGATCGATTACGGCGCGGATCTGGAGATGCCTTGCGACACCGACAACGATACGGAGCGTACCGCTCTGCATTATGCAGTCGATTTCCTACAAGAGACAGCGGCGCAATATCTGATCGAGCGCGGCGCGAACGTCAACGCGCTGAACCGATCAAAACAGACGCCGCTTGTTCATGCATGCGAAACACACTTTATCTTAGGTGGCGAGTTCGCTAATGAATATCATTTACCCGCACCGGATATTACCAACGATGAGGCCGATGAGATCAAACTGCGTCTCGCGGCCTTGCTAATTCAGCATGGCGCGGACGTAAATAACCAGGGCGGTGCGACACCACTCAATACTGCTTGCGATGCGCAGACTTTTACGGATGCCCGCTGTAAATTGATCCGCCTCTTGCTCGATGCCGGCGCGAAGATCGATACGGGCAACGAGCGCGGGCATATTCCCACTCGCATTGAGGACCGCTATCCGCAGCAGGTGCTGGATATCTTCGCCGAGTATCAGGACAGATAGCTATCGGCGTATGGCCGGAACGATTCTATGAACTACGATACATCCTATCTCTGGGAAGAAGAGCTTTTCGTCGCTATCGAACGCGGCTGTTGGACAATTGTGCGGCGGATGCTGGATAGGCGCCTCAGCGGTTATGGCGGCTGTGGCACGCCGCCCCTGCATCTGGCCGTTCAGCTTGACCGGGCGGATATTGTGAAAGCCTTGCTTGCGCGTGAGCAAGACGTGAATGAGGCGTATGCCGGCTTGACACCGCTGCATCATGCTCTCTATCAGGGGCAGGCGATGGTCGATCTGCTGCTCGCTCATGGGGCCGATGCCAACACTCCTTTAACACAGCATGCGCACGCTCTTCTGGAAACCGTTTTGAGGATTGCTTCGCGATGGCGGAATATGGATGCCATCGCGCACACCTTGCTCGAAGCCGGAGCCAATCCTAATTTGATCGCCAGCGACGACTGCCCGATACTCCAATTCGCCGTGCAGCGTGAACAGGCATCAGTCGTGCGCGATTTGATCGCCCATGGCGCGGATGTGAACGCCGCCGGTATTAACGGCTGGACTGCATTAATGACGGCCTGTGCGCGAGGGGATGCCGAGATGGCTCGCCTGCTCCTCTCGCATGGCGCTGACCCGAACGCCGCGCAATCCGACGGCGATACGGCGGTGTGGCTTGCGATCTTTTATGGCTTCTCGGAGATAGAGAAACTTCTGCTGACGACTGGAGCGAATCTCTTGCCGGGCGATGTGGAGCAGGGACTGCGCGATCCGGAAGTCGTGAGAAATCTTGCCACGGCGTGGCGTGACGATAGCGGGCAAACGCTTCTGCACATCGCGGCCCGAACCGGCAATGTCAATCAGGCGCGCCGTCTACTGGAACTGGGGCTGGAAGCCGATGCGCCCGATAAACGTGGATATATGCCTTTAACACATGCTATCTGGGGAAGATCGCCGCAGATCGTCCAGCTGCTTTTGAAGGCAGGCGCGGATCCGCTTGAGCCGAAGGGGGACAAATCCCTGCTGCAGTGCGCTATGGATCACGTCAGCTCCTCACGACCGGGTTTGCATGCCGAAGTGTCTCTTGCCATGTTGAGGCTGCTGCTTGAGACCGGCATATTAGAGCGGCTACCCAGGAACTGGTACTGGGAATCGATGCTCTATTATGCCGTCCGCAGCAGATATACCGGTTTCGTGCGCCTGCTCCTGGAATATGGCCTCGATCCGAACTCCATGGTTCGAGGAGAGCCGCTGATCATTCATGTCATTCGCGAGGGCGATTTCGAGATGTTCTCAGTGCTTCTGGAAGCAGGCGCGGATATTCCCTGGGATTGGTCCGACGACAGAAGGACGGCGTTTTCCTGCGCCATAGGCTCCGGATCTGTGGAACTGGTTCGCTATTTTCTAGAGCATGGGGCGGACCCTAACTTCAAAGAGGGCGATGATGTTTCGGATAACTGGGCGATAGAAGTTGCGGCTTACACCGGCAACCTGGAACTCGTCCGCTTTTTACTTGATACCGGCGTCCGCATTCCGGGGCAAAATACTCGTTCCAGCGATGGAATAGGCATGAATCGGTGGAGGTTTGGCGAGTTACGTTTCGCCGATCTTCACATGATGCGATTCTTCCTGGATATGGGCGCGTGTGGGGCCGATGCTCTTTATCACGCTGCATGTAACCGAGATATCGAGATCATCGAGTGGCTGATCGATTACGGCGTTGACGTGAATGCCAGGCTCATCGACGGCGAAACGGCGTTGATGGGAGCCATGAGGGGTAGTCCCAGCCTGGAGACCGTTGAAGTGCTGCTCAGACATGGGGCCGACTTCAACGTGGTGAGCGATTCTGGAAATATGGCGATTCTGTCCGCAACAAGGGATATCGCAGTTCTTCGCAAATTGCTTGAGGCCGGAGCAGACCCGAACGTGGGAACCCGAGAGACAGCGTTGATGTTCGCTGCCAGGGAAGGGGATGCGGAAGCCGTAACGCTCCTTCTGGAATCGGGCGCGGACGTGAATGCGGTCAACGTGGACGGAGATATGGCTTTGCGTCTGGCGAAAGACAACGGCCAGGACGCCCTCGTACAGATCCTGTTGGATCATGGCGCACATGAGCCTGCAATGACTGAAACGAATCTGCGGGCGGCGATCCTTTGGAACCGGCTGGAGGGTGCTCTGCGACTGATTCGTGAGGGAGCAGACGTTAACAAGGCAAACACACGCGGCCATTCTCCGTTGATGATGGCGATAGAGAAGCGACTTGATATGCGGGTGATTACGGCGCTGCTTGAGGGTGGAGCGGAAACCAATCAGGTATTCACGAATATTTGGCCTGGAGGCACTCCGTTATTACAGGCCGTCCATACTGGTCACGCCAGTCTTGTTCGACTGCTTCTTGCTTATGGCGCAGATCCGAACCTTTCCGACGGCCGCTACTATCCTCTGCCGGACGCAGTTCGATATCTATCCCACCCATCGCATGAAACGCGCGCAGAGGAAATGGAGATCGTGCGCCTCTTGCTCGACGCCGGCGCGTCTCCCAATGTGCTTGACGGCAACGAAGGGCTTACTCCGCTTCAGGAAGCAGCGCGCCGGGACGATATCGATACGATGGGCTTGCTGATTGATCACGGCGCGGATCTTGAGATGCCCTGTGACACTGACTTCAGCTCGGAGAATACAGCTCTGCACTATGCGGTCGATTATCTGCGCGAGGGAGCGGCGCGCTCCCTGATCGAGCGCGGAGCGAATGTCAATGCCGATCACGAGAACGGCGCGACACCGCTTACCTTTGCATGCTACCGATTCCAACCTGGCCGACACTTTATCGGCGAGCAGTTTGCCCTGCCGGCTCAGGATGTTGCGGAGGCCGACGAAATCCAGTTGCGGCTAGCGATACTTCTATTGCAGCATGGCGCGGATGTTAACAATATAACGGATTATGGCCGCACTCCGCTGCTTGCCGCATGCAGCGCCCAGGAATACACCCAGGCGCGTCGCGATCTAATCCGGCTTTTGCTCGACGCCGGCGCGGACATCGATGTTGAGGACGGCTGGGGAAGCACGCCGTTAAACTGCGCGGAAAAGGCCGGTGATCAGGATGTACTAGAAATGTTCGCGACGCGTCGCGCAAGCTAATCATACTTGATAGCAAGACAGATGGGCTGAGACAATATTTGCGTCCTACTTGGCCCTTGCCCCGATTTCGGTCTCATTCATCTTCACTCTGTAGCTACTATTCCGTTTGTGTGACCCAATTCAGGTGCCCCCAGGATGGGGGATAGGGGGCTTCTACTTCGCCTTGCCGACCTTTAGCAGCACGGAGCCGTGTGCGGGGACTTCGATGGAGTAGCCGTCTGCATAGCTCCCAACATTCTGGTGCAGCCATAAGTCTCGCACGGGCTGCTTGCCTTTGATCCCCAGTTCGCTCCAGTTGACGGCGATCTTGCTGATCCAGGGGTTCGGATTGACGAGGCCGACGGCGTGGGTGCCGTCGAATAAGGGGCGTGCCCAGACCTGGCCGATCCCAATTTCGTTGCTTATCAAACCGGCCGGCTTGCCGAGCGGATCTTGATTGATGTCGAGCGCCTCATCGTTGGAGAGCAATGCCAGGGTGAATTGGTCGAGTTTGGTCATGTCGCAGCCGATCAAGAGCGGCGAGGAGAGCAGGCACCACATGGAGATATGGGTGATCTGCTCGTTGGGTCGAAGGTGAGTAGGGTGCGTGTTGCCGAAGCCCACGACGCCCACCATCAGCATATCGGGGTCGTTCCAGTGCCCCGGTCCTGCGTACTTCTCGTGCCCGGCCTGGTCCTCATAGATCGCGTGCATGCTGCCCCAGTTGTCCTGGATGTCGTCGGTGGTGCGCCAGCAGTTACCGCCGATGGACGGATCGGCGCCCCATGTCCATACATCGCCCCAGCCGTACTGGCAGAGTGAGAACAGAATGTCCCGATCTACGCCGTCCAGGGCCTTGCGCATCACGGCATAGGGCTTCTGCAGTTCCGGCAGGCTGTGATCCTTGGCGATGCCATTATATGAACACCAGTCGTACTTGAGGTAGTCCACGCCCCAACTCGCGTAGGATTGCGCATCTTGAGCCTCATGCTGATAGCTGGCTGTATAGCCGCCGCAGGTGGTTGTCCCCGGCGATGAGTAGATGCCGAAGCGCAAGCCCTTGCTGTGGATATAGTCGCCAAGGGCCTTCATACCCGGAAACTTTTCGTTGGTCTGTATCGTGCCGTCGGGATTGCGCTTATCCTCCCACGCATCGTCGATGTTGATGTATCCGAAGCCGTGGTCGGCGAGCCCGGTCGCAAGCATCTGGTCGGCGGCGTCGCGGACCTTGCCCTCATCCACCTTTGTGCCCCAGACGTTCCAGGAGTTCCAGCCCATCGGGGGCGTTTGGGCCAATTTGTGATCTCCGCCGGTGATCGTCAGGCTGCGGCTTGCACTCCCTTTGGGGCCTTTCACCGTGACGATGACAGCGTTCGTGCCCGCCTTCTGCAGAGAGCCGGAGATGATGCCTGTTGCCGCGTCCAGGGATAGACCGGCCGGCAATCCTTTTGCCGAGAAGGTAAGCGGCTTCTCGCCGGTCGCCGGAATGCGGAACAGGAACGGCCGCCCCGGAGTCGCGCCCACAGTCCGCGCTCCGTGAATAGCCGGAGCCGGATCGGGAGAAAGTATACGGATCCTCGCCTCGGCATCGAGCGTCTGCGGCCTGATTGCGATTGGCGGCAGCTCTGTGGCGCCATCCGCCAGCGTAATGGACGCATCCGCCCAGTCGGCATGGTCGAAACCGATACCAGACACCCCAGGCGACACGATGAGGTTGAGCATCTTCGCGCCGGTCAACGGAACGGAGATCTGCTGCGGCGCATCGTTGCCATGTAGTACCCCCGTCTTCGCGACGGTTTTCCCGTCGACCTGAACGCTGAATATAACTGCCCCGCGCCCATTCGTCTCGTCGTCAACACCAACTGTGGCGTCGAAACGCACTGCTTTGCCGTCCAGCGGTATCTCATAGACCCCGCTCGCATGAGTCCCAACACCATGCTCGAACGTCTTGCCTCCAAGCTTCAACGGATTGCCGTCTACGGTTGCCCGCGCGTGCGGTGTCCCAAAATCCTGGAGCATATTGTCCAGGTTCAGGGAGTCCACCCAGACGACAGTGCCCGGCGCGGCAATGGCTGCGCCGGAGAGCAAAAGCAAAGGCAGAGCGGCAAGAAGGGATCGAACGCGCATGGTAATTACATCCTCGTAGTCGAGAGTCTAATATTTAGACCAAAATTGCAAACAATCAACGTACCAAAATAATCCTAAATACAGACTAAAAGTACCATGGAGTGAAGAGAATGTCAATGGGGAAGGATAGGAGAGATGGAAGGCAGGGGTTTTTACGCGCCAGGAAATTGTTCCTGGCGCGTAAAAACCCGCCAAATGATTAGAAGGAATGGAGACGCTTATGCGGAGCTGTTGCTCAGACGCGTTCTCGACTGCTTCAGTTTTCTCAATCGCAAATCTAAATTGGGGAAATGTTACGGAGTGAGTTTGGCCTTGGGCGTTTTCCCTCGGTTACCTCAATAATAACACGCAGTACGGTTTTGGTGATGTGATCATCCGGATTGCGCGCAATTGCCTCCTGGGCGGTGGACAACGCCCGCTCAACATGCCCGTTGATCAAATAGGCGCAGGCAAGGTTTGATATGAGGCCGGAATCCTCCGGTGCATTGCGGCAGGCGGCCTGACAGTAAAACTCGGCCTTTGGACCGTCGCCCAGATTCAGCGCAGCCACACCGGCTTCCCGCGAGACATCCGGATGCTCCGGAACGATATCCGCCGCGCGGCTGAAATAGGAAAGAGATTTGGCATCGTTCTGCAAACGCTGATAAATCTTTCCTAAACTCCACATCGCCGGCCAATCCTCAGAATAGATATCTATCGCCTGTTCAAGAAAACGGATTGCCAGCGCCAGTTTCAATCGTGAGATGAATCCGACCCGGGAACTTGTCTTGACTCCGTCAAGCATTAATTCACCATTACTGAGGCCGTGTGCCCAATCCCGCAGCCTGTCGTGCCGTTTCGCTTCTGACAGAGAAATCTGTTCGGTCATGCCATCAATCTCCATGGTCTCTCGTAATTATAGTACTGGAAGTTTCAAGTGACATAGGATTATTCTAACGGTACACTTCCTATCTCGTTCTGCGCCATATATGACGGAAGATGTCGGGAATCGCATTGCATACTCCGGTAACAAAGAACCAAAGGAGAACGGATATGGATTTGACGATGCGATTGATCGATGCCGACTACAATGAGAAGCGGCGGCTTCTGGAACTCCGATCTGCTCCTGTATTGAATCGAAAAACGTAGCGCAGGAACAGAGCGCTCTCTTTGTTTCATCTGTCAAAATGATAAAAATCGTTTCTTGACACATTGTAAAAATATCGTTACAATAGAGATACAATCGGTTATATGTAATTTGCATTAGTAATATTAAATATAGGTTCTTATGCTTCATTTGCTAACTAAAAGCATAAGGAGCTATTTAGTCTATCAAAGCTCTTATCGCAATCTAAGAGAATTCACAAAGGAACACAATCTATGAAGATCTCAGGCTTAAAACGTTTTACAGTTCCGCTTGCCATTGTCTGTGCCATGGCTCTGACAGTATCTGACTCTACACCGGCGCCGGCGAACTCGCCGGGGCAGATCCTCTACCAACGTGGTGGAGGCGATAACGTTGGTTATGGTCGATCGATACAATTGCAGCACAGTGGCGCGTGGAACGGCACGATCATCTCTACGTTTGAGCACTGGCACTTCGGCGGCGGGCCGCAGCCGTGCATCATCCGGCAGAGCACCGACGAAGGCCGCAGCTGGACGACCATCGCGAACGTCTTCGATCCTCAGGGGGCAGATACCATCTGGCAGCCGGCCCTCTTTGAGATGCCGCAACAGATGGGCGGTTATCCGGCCGGCACGCTTGTGCTTGTCTTTGTCGCCATCGAAGGTGGCAATCCGAACCTCTCGGAGTTCAAGCTCTTCCACAGCACGAATCACGGCGCAAGCTGGACATACTCCAACACTTTCGAGATCGGCCGCAACGACCAACATGGCGTGTGGGAGCCGAACCTGGCAATGGACGGCCTCGGCCGCCTCGTCTGCTACTTCTCCGATGAGCGCCAGGCGCCCAACTACAGCCAGTTCATCAATGCGATTCCGTCCACCGACGGAGGAGATCACTGGGGGGCGGAGTTCCCGGTCGTTTACCATCAAGGCTCAAATGTGCGCCCCGGTATGTTTACTACGGCTCGCCTGCCGAACGGTCAGTACATCGGTTTCTACGAGAACGGGGGCGAGCAGTTCTATCGGATCTTCTATAAGCTCTCGCCCGACGGCATCAACTGGGGCAACGTCGCCGATTACGGCGCGGTCGTTGGCACTCCCGATGGGCGCTGGCCGACCGGAAGCCCCCAGGTTGTGTGGGATCCCCTTGGCGGTCCGAACGGCACTCTCATCCTGAGCGCCCAGGTGGAGCATATCGCTCCCGGCCTTGGCCTTGAGAACAACCAGATCCTCTACACCAACACCAATCTGGGGCAGGGAGCGTGGAACTGGATGCCCGCGCCGTTCTGGGCCAGCGCCATGAGCGCCCCCGATGCCACCACCAATTATAGCCCTGGCCTGATGCTCTCCGGCGATGGCCGAACTGTCCGCCTGGTAACCAAATCCGGCGATGAGCGTACCGAAGCAAGCAATGCGGGAGTCCTGCCGTACTATTCGCCGTTCCTGTTCGGTAACGATGCCGGCTGGATGAACTACGGCGGCGCATGGTCTGTGGGCGGAGGCGTCTATACCGATTCCAACAGTGGCCCGGGCAACAAGGCTATTTCCGGCTCTACCGGCTGGACCGACTATACTCTGGCGGGCGATGTCAAGGTAAATGCTGCCGGGCAGGCAGGCTTCCTCGTGCGTGTCTCCAATCCGGATAATGGGGGCGATGCGCTTAACGGTTACTATGTAGGCATTAATTCCAGCGGCACGCTCTTCGCCGGACGGCAGGCCTATAACTGGACACAGCTCGCAAGCGTCCCGGTCTCAGGAGGAGTCGCAGTTAACAGCTGGTATCACCTGACGATCTCCGCGCAGGGCAGCAGCTTCAGCGCCACCCTGACGCCCGCGGGATCGGGAACCGTAATCGGTTCACTGACTTTCAATGACGCAACCTTCCCAAGCGGCGCGATCGGCGTTCGCGACTTCTTTACCCCGGCATCGTGGCGCGCTGTCTCCGTGACCACCGGCGCAGACAACGGACCGCTCGTCAACGGTCATGCCTATCATCTGATCAATATGAACAGCGGACTGTTTCTGGACAACCCAAACGGCACGAACGTCCACGGCACCTTCCTATCGCAGTTCGTGGATACCTTTGCCACAGCACAGCAGTGGATCGCCACCAGTGCCGGAGGTAACAAGTGGGTGTTCTCGAATGTCGCGGGCGGCCTCGCCATTGACGACTACAATTGGAGCACAACGGCCGGAACGCAGATCGACGAGTGGGATAACTGGGGCGGCATTGTCCAGCAGTGGCAGGTCGTTCCGGTGAGCGCCAATACCTACAAGCTGGTCAGTCCGGTAAGCAACATGAACATGGAAGTGCAGGGCGCCAGCCTCGCCCCCGGCGGCACGATTGGCCAGTGGCCCGATAACGGCGCAACTTGCCAGTACTGGTACCTGCAGCCGCTGTAGGTTGAGCCTATTTAGTCGCACTCAGTCCCGAAACGGCTGGGTGCGACTAACATAGTGGCTGTTCGGTTTTGCGGCCCGCGAGCACGACGCACTTAATTTACAGTTAATGCCGCCGCATTTCGCCTCACATAGAGTTTTCGTCTGTGATCCGAGATCTGTGTGAACGACACGACCTGTCCAGCCTCGTCCCGGCTGAACTCGTACTTCCAGTCCCAGTTCTTCTCGAAGTACAGGCCGCCTTCTATCGGGAAGATCTCGTATTTCGGCCATGTCACCCGTTCGTGGATCAGCCGATCGCCATCGCGGCTGATGTCCACGTAGTGAGCGTCGTCATCATCCTTGTCCGGGACCAGGTCGTAGCGGCCTGCGTAATCGTCGTACAGGTCCGGTCGGGCCGGGGCAAATGGGATCAAATGGGCTTGTTCGATCCGCCGCGCGAGGCCATCGTAACCGCCTGCTGGGTCCGGCTGCTCGCCGGACACAAAGCCGTGGTAGTATTGGTTGCCGATGATCGCCGCCGACAAAAAGTGCATCATCTGGTCTTCATAATCCGCAGGCAATGGCCGGATGCTCGCGTACCCTTCGTAGAACGTCTTTCTTTCGTCCGGAAACATGCTTATCATCGCTTGCGCGATGTCGTACATGTAGTAGCCGAATCCACACTCGGTGAAGTCGATGGGGCGCACATCGTTGCGGAAACAGACCCGGTTTTCGTCGTGGATATCGCTATGGATCATTCCCCAGACAGCCGGCTCTGTGCCCATCTCCCGGAGTTTCTTGTCCAGAAGGTCGAAGAACGCCCGGAAGACGCCGTATGCGTACTCTGTAATCCGCCCCGTCGCGATGCCTGCTTCCATCGCGGGCATGAAGCGGCTCATGCGAGCCAGGTCGTACCGAGGACGCGAGAAGCCTGCAGGAGGCGTCCATGTTTCCGAATGGCGATGCATCCGAGCCATGAGCGTCCCAAATGAATGGGCGCGCCGGGGGCCGATGCCGGATCCGATCGTGCGTCCCGGCACCCAGGCCGTCATCGCGCAGAGGCGGCCGTCGACTTCCGGATCGGTCACGAATGTCCCTGCCGTATTCGGCACCGGTTCCGGGAAAAACGTCTCAATATCCCTGCGAAGCGCCTGCAGCCACATCATCTCGGAGGCAATCTCCTTCGGTCCGAACTGTTCCAGGCGGTAGGCTCGAAGCACAAACTGCTGTCCTGTTTCCTGAGCCTCAACTTGCAGCGGCAGTTGCGACTCCGCATTCCTTGGACGGCCGTGAAGGGTTACACGGGCGTGCTGAATCCCGTACTTCGCCAGAGCCGCCTCCGCAAGACGTCGCTCTTCCTGATACTTCCCGGTCACCGGCGGTTTGACTTCCAATCCCAGGTCATAGCCGCCGCTCATTGTGATCAATGTCATCTTCCTCTTCTTTCCGGAATTAACTCCCGAGTGCAGGTGCAGGAGCGGCCCTTCGAGCTGCTTTCGAGCCCGATGCAGCCGCACCCTCACAGCCTCAATGGAAATGCGCAAAACAGCCGCGATCTCGGCGGTATTGTTTTGCTCGTAGTAGAAGAGGAGAATGGCCGCCTGGTCGCCGGGAGCGAGCTTTGCCACGGCAATCCGGATGGACTGCCGCAACTCGTCCGCCTCGACAAGGATGTCCGCGCCGGGAGCCGTCGGGTGCTGGCTCTCGATTAGCGCATCCCAGGATACGGGGCCAATCTTATGTGATCGCAGATGGTTGTGGCAGACATTGCGGACAATGCCGTGCAGCCAGCTCTGAAAGCGCCCGGTATTCTGCAGGTGTGGGAGGGATAAGTAGACCTGTACCATCGCCTCCTGAACAAGCTCCTGCGCCAGATCCGGACTGCCCACGATACTCTGAGCGATGCGCTCCGCATACGGCAAGCTCCGGCCAAAGAGCTCGTCGAAAGCAGCCTTGTCGCCTGAGCGCGCCCGAACAATCAATTCCGTATCACTTTTCACGAACTTCCTCGCCATCCTCTCGCCTCTTCGACGTGTAGTGGCGAAAACGCCCGGAAACGTTACAGGATATTCAATTCTGCCACGATTTTTATCTGGCCACGTACAAGAGGAGGCAAGAGGATGGGAATCATGCACGTTCTTTTGCGTCCGCCCTCTATCACGCTATATAGATAGGGAACGTGGATACAAGAGGCATGGAATGACCGAACACGATTATAGAGCCATCCTCGGCTTTACAGACCAATGGTTTTCACTCGGCGTTATGACTGATGCGATCCTTCAAGAGCATATTGTGGTATACGAAAGCAGTGATGACCAGAACTCGGAGCATTATCGCTACGGTGCGTTTCGGCGATATTTGCGGGAGCATCGCCCACTTTCTGCGGATATGGTCGACGCACTTTACGAGCTCGGCGAGGCAGACCCCGACGGCGCTATGGGCGGATCGATGATGGCGGACATCCTATACCTGCGCGAATGTCCGGAATCGATATTCGAAAAAGCCGCAGCATCGGATCGCAAACATCTGATCAAGATCGTAGAGCGCCGCCGACTGTTTGCCGAGATGCAGCAGGATACAATTCCGACAGAACTGTTCAACCGATCTATGGCATTTCGAGATGGATTGGTTCAGCAGCATCTGGTTGAGACCCCCGGCCTTTCGGCGGAGCAGTTGCAGATGTTGGCGGAACAGGGCGCAAACAAGAAAATTCGCCATCTGGCTTCGAATGAACTAAAGCATCGCAGCAAAGCAGCGTTATGTGACGCACTGGAAAAAGTTAACGATGGGAGTTGATCTCACGCTATTGCCTATGACTGCCGATTCAGACGGTAGCGCTTATGGATCGACGACCCTTGAGCTCGACAAACAGCGCGAGCTCTGGCCTCTTATTCGCTCTCTTCCTTCCGTACCCGTACCGCCGTATTTCGAGACCCTTCTCAGCACGGAAGGGCCTGAGGACTGGGATTTTTGCGTTGAGGGCAACACACAAGTAGATAACTACGGCAATCCACTCGTTTGTGTTTTGGTGGAACAGTTGCTTTCGTTCGCGGATCATCCAGGGGTTCAAGCAACCTATACCAATCGGGCAGTGTGGGCATATCTTGCTCAATTACCGGCAGAGATGCGGGTTGCGCTCTACTGGTGGTAAATGCCACTCCAATCGCCTGCGATGGATAGACAGCCTATAAAATACTGACCGTAACTGGAGTGGGCGAGAAGTTGGTTTCTGCCTGATCGAGGGTATAAGCTGTGCCATCCACGCTGCCGATTGGGGACCATGCCTTTACGGTGTACGTGCCTGGCCCAACCCGAACCCCATTCAAGTCTTTCTGATTCCACATTAATGTTCCGTTTTGCGAATCGCCTGGATGTAGGACCACAACGGCCCAACCTGCAAGAGTGCCATTTACCTTACTTGACTGCCAGATAAGACTGCTTCCCTTCATGACCTTGCCATCCAGGAACGTGGCCGGAATGTTGGCGGTAACCGAGGTTGCGCCAATGTTTGTGATCTTATACGCAATCGTCATCGAACCCCCAAGGGCTGTGACTCTGGGGGCCGTTGTGGTGAACTGCAGCGATCCGAACGTCCCGGTGCTCTGCACGGTGTTTGGCGGTGAGATCGGTGTGCCCGACGATCCGCCGCACCCGGACAGCAGGGCCGCGCTCGCGAGACTGATCGCCGCGACAAATACCGTTCCCAATGATCCGTGTCTCGTTACAGTCAAATATCTGCTCCTTAGCATAAAATATAGTGGCTAACGCCGAATATTGGAACCGGCAATCCGGAATCCTCGCGGCGGTTCCAATATTCAGGTTACACGACACCTGCGGGGTGTTCCACAAAACGCCGGCCATATCCTGTGACCTGTTTCCTGTGAGGTATCTTCAAATGCAACCGTCGGCAGATCGTGACGCAAACAAGAATTTCCGCAAACAGGCGAAAGCTAAAAGCTGATGGCGTATGGGGGAAAGCTAACGATGGGCGTCGACTTGATGCTGCTGCCGATGACTGTTGACCACGACGGCAAGACGGCTGTGACATACACAACTCTTGAAATCGAAAGACGTCACGAGCTTTGGCCGCTTGTTCGCTCTCTCCCTTCCGCGCCTGTGCCAAACTCTTTCGAGACTCTTCTCAGCACGGAAGGGCCTGGAGATTGGGATTTGTGGGTCGTAGGCAACACGCAGACCGATAGCTATGGCACTCCGCTTCGATGCGTACTCGCCGAGCATTTATATTCGCTCGTCGACCATCCGGCAGTTCAGGATAACCACGTCAATCGGGCAGTCTGGGCATACCTCGCTCAATTACCGGTAGACATGCGGGTTGCGCTATACTGGTATTAATCGCCAATTCTAACACCTTAAAGGAGATTAACTGATGGATCAAACTGAATCAACGGGGATATCGCGCCGTCATCTCCTGGCAATGGCCGGCGCATCCGCCGGAGCTGCGCTGCTCGCCCCGCGACCGCTCTTCGCGCTTGAGGGCGGGGTTGTGCCGGCAACTGTCATTACGCCGGCGAAGCCCAAGAATACATCGTTCCGCTCGCTGAAACAGATCGAAGCCGGCCTCCTGAATGTCGGCTACGCTGAAGATGGCCCGGCCGACGGCCCTCCGGTCATCCTTCTGCATGGATGGCCCTACGATATTCACAGCTATGTCGATGTCGCCCCTTTGCTGGCATCGAAGGGGTACAGGGTGATCGTCCCGTATCTGCGAGGCTACGGCACGACGCGTTTCCTTGCCGCCGATACGGTCCGAAATGGCCAGCAATCAGCGGTTGCCCTCGATATCATCGCTCTGATGGATGCCCTCAAGATCAATAAGGCAATCCTTGGCGGCTTCGATTGGGGAGCGCGGACAGTCACCATAATGGCGGCGCTCTGGCCTGATCGCTGCAAGGCTCTCGTCTCCGTGAGTGGTTACCTCATCACCAATCTCAAAGCCAACCTGCAGCCGCTGCCGCCTATGGCTGAGCTGGGGTGGTGGTACCAGTATTATTTCGCCACGGACCGTGGCATTCTTGGCTATACCGAAAACCGGCGCGATTTTAACAAGCTCATCTGGAAAACCGCCTCCCCGAAGTGGGACTTCGACGACGCGACATTCGATCGTACCGCAGCGTCCTTCGACAACCCGGATCACGTAGCCATCGTCATCCATAATTACCGTTGGAGGCTCAGCCTGGCAAAGGGGGAGGCGCGGTATGACGATCTGGAAGAGAAGCTTTCCCAGGCGCCCGTGATCACGGCGCCCACCATCACCATCTCCAGCGATTTCGACGGCGCTGCCGCTGCCGGAACAGCCTATGCCAGGAAGTTCTCAGGCAAATATGACCATCGTATCTTGACCGGCATCGGCCACAATGTGCCGCAAGAAGCTCCGCAGCCCTTTGCCGATGCAATTGTCGCCGTCGACGGCTATTGATCGCCGATGCAGACTGTGATGGCGGCATGAGATCGTATTTCGTCCTCTCGGCGCTTATCTCTGCTTGACTGTACTGGGCATAGTGAATCCAAAAAATAGCGCAAAATCAAAAAAGTGGTATGGGAACGCTTTGCCCGCACATTCGGAGCGCTGCTGACAATAGGCCCATCATAGAATGGTGGCGTGAGGTTAACAACAGGAACGAAATAGCCCGGCGATGTTCAAAAGGAACGCCGGCAAACAGTTTCTTCCGTTGGCAGCCCGCGTAAATAATCTACCTTCGAGACAGAGAGGCAGCACCAACATGATGAGCACGAAATTTGACGAAACGATCGCACAGGCAACGCAAGGCATTCAGCAGCCCGAAGCAGACTCCGGGCATGACTACTCCATGCCCAACCCCCACGCAACAACCGGCGCGCAGTTCGGCGGAGGCGTGATCGGACCGGCCACACTTTCAATGGCTGCGAGCCGGATTGCGGTGGACAAAGCGACTGACGCCGCAATCAAGCAGTTCGCCAACTTCGAACTTCGGGAAGCCATCGCCGTGGTTAAGATCCTCCACAGCCTGGATGTTGCCGCGCCGCCGCTGAGTGCGGAAGCGCAATCTCTGCTTCAGAGCCTGCAGACAATTCCTGCCGGAGCGGACTTTGATAAAGCGTATATCATGGCCGAGCTTGTTAACCACGAGTTCCTGCGTGACCTGGCTGAGTCCTATCTCTCGAACGCGCCAGGGAGCGCCGGTCCGGCGGAAACCCAGGTACGCAACCTGGCAACCCTGGCGCTGACCGCATTCAAAGAGCACGTCGTTCTGGCAAAGAACATCGTGCAGACGATTGCCGCATAAATCGCCGGCATAAGGAACAGGGGCAGCATCCGGCGAACCATTCGCCGGATGCTGCCCCTGTTCTTGATCCATGAGACTGCCCTGCAGGACTCTCCATCTCTCGTACCTAACCGGTAACCATGCTCATCAGAACGCCTTTCTCCCTCGTCCTAACTCTGGCGGTCACTGTTATGGCGCCGTATTCGCTTCGGGCGCAGACGCCTATCGATCATGTTCAGATTCCGTACGCCGGGCCTGTGCAAGGCGCCGCCGCCGACCAACTTCAGAAGGCCGCGCTGGCGTTCGACCGCGATACCCTGGCAAGATCGTCGCGCAGAACCCGAATGTGGCGCGAGACGCCGACCGCGATGGGTTTGGCATCATCGTGCGCGTGATCCAGGACGGTCGTTTGGATGGCGGCCATACACAGGACGACATGAACGCCACCGTTGGCTGGCTCCTCGACCACGGCGCTGATCCGAACTTGTGCCCGCAAGGCAGGCAGCGCACACCGCTCACGCTTGCCATCGATCAATCCGGCCTCGCGCTCGTCAAGCTTCTCCTCGCAAAAGGGGCGGACCCGAACCTTGCCGACAGCGCCGGGAGCACCCCGTTCGACCAGGTGATGTTCTATGGTAGTCGATACCGGTCCCTCGATGGCACGACAACTGCCGCCGGTTTGCTGGCCGCGCTGCTCGATAAATCGAACAAAATCCCCTTCAATGTGAACCGCGACGGCAAGTCCGCCATACTGCTGGCGCTTACGGTCATCCTATCGCCGCTCGGCAGCACCGAGAATTTGCAGACACTTATCGCTGCCGGTGCGGACTTCCATTCCCGGACCGGAGCCGTTCCGATAAGCATGTGGGGCATGTTTCCAATAGTTATGTCTTCTCAGCCCAATCGAGTCAGCACCTTGCGGGACGTCAACCTTCGCGATCTGGGAGCGGTCGATTTTGCGGTGCTTGGCGGGAATAAGGAAGTCCTCAAGTACCTGTTGAGCAAGGGCCTCAGCGTAAGCGGCCGCACTCTAAACGGAGATACGCCTCTCCACTTCGCCGCGTTTGCGCGCCCAAGCATGATCCCGGCGCTGCTCGCCCTCCATGCCGATCCCGGCGCGCTCAACAACCAGGGACAGACGCCCCTCGCATTTGCCTTGTCAAATCCTTCAATCGAAGATGACAAGGACTTCCCTGGTGCAATCAATGGACGATCAGGATAAGATGATGCCTCTGATCGGCCTGCTGGCCTCCCATGGCGTGAATCTGAACGACCGCGCCCAAAACCTCCCTGACGGAACCGGCCGCCTGGCGACACCCCTGGAAGCTGCCATTACCAAATATAATATCAAATATGCCGTTGCGTTGATCAAGGTCGGCGCCGACGTTAATCCTGTCAGCCCCGATGGAATTACACCTCTCTTCATCGCGGCTAGAAAGCAAAACGCCAAACTCATTGAAATGCTCCTCGCAGCCGGTGCTAACGTCAACGCGGTCAATGCTCTGGGCCAGACCCCGCTCGATTGGTCCCATTACGGTCAAGATACCAGGATCGCCGACCTCCTGACGATACATGGCGCACACAAGGGAGCTGGAGGCGATATCCCGAACATCTAGTATTAACAGCTCTGTGTCCGCTCCTATTCAGGAGCGTCAATCCACCAATTCTTTTTCAATCTGTTCCAATGTCTTGCCTTTAGTTTCCGGCAATTTGAAAAAGACAAATACGAATCCCGCCACGCAAATCGCGCCGTAAAGCCAGAAGGTTCTTGCCGAACCGAGATGCGCGTTCAGCATGGGAAACGTGTACGTGAGCAGGAAACACGCAATCCACAGGGACGAAACGGCCACAGCCATTGCTGCGCCGCGAATGCGGTTCGGAAAGATTTCGGAAATCACGACCCACGTCACCGGCGCAAGCGACATGGCGTAACACCCGATTGCCGCCAAAACTAAAAGCAGCATGGGAAGGCCATGGACGCCGCCGTGATAACAATAACCCATGACACCATAGATTACCGCCAGCGACGCGGAACCGAACAACATCAGTGGCCGGCGGCCGGCGCGATCCACCACGCCCAGAGCGATAAATGTGAAAACCAGGTTCACCGAGCCGGTCCAGGCGATGTTCTTCAATACCGTTGAAATATCATAGCCGGCGGCGTGAAAGATTTCCTCGGCGTAATTGAAAATGACATTGATGCCACACCATTGTTGAAACACGGCCAGCACGACACCGAGAACGATCACCTGGCGCATTTTCGGTTCCAGTAAATCAGTAAGGCGCACGCGCTGGATTTCCTCACTCGCCAGCGTACGTTGAATTTCAATTGTAGCGGCAACGGCATAGTCTTCACCACCGATTTTTTCTAAAATCTCGCGCGACATCTTTGCTTTGCCGTTCTTCGCCAGCCATCGTGGGCTTTCGGGAACGAGAAACATTCCAGCAAAAAACAAAATCGCAGGCACAGCGGTCAGGCCGAACATCCAGCGCCAGCCTTGTTGTCCAAACCATGAACTGCGGATGAATTCATCCGACGCGCCTGCCGGCAAATTGCGGACAAGATACCAGTTGATGTATTGCGCGAGCAAAATGCCGATGACGACCGTGAGTTGGTTTACGGCAACGAGCTTGCCTCGAATCGGCGCGGGAGCAATTTCCGCGATATACATCGGCGATAAACTCGACGCGAGGCCGATGGCGATACCACCAAGAATGCGCCATGCGATGAAAATGGTGAAGTCGTTGGCGAGCGCATTGCCAAGCGAAGTCACGGCAAAAAACAGCGCGGCGGTAATCAGCAGCTTTTTGCGGCCAAACCGATCGCTCAAGCCGCCGACGGCCAGCGCGCCCATCAGACAGCCGATGAGCGCGCAACTGTTCGCCCAGCCGATTTGCGCTTCCGTGGTCAGTTCAAAGTATCTTTGGAAAAATGGTTTCGCGCCGCCGATGACTACCCAGTCCCAACCGAACAAAAGTCCGCCCATCGCCGCGACACTCGAAATGAGCCATACATAGCCAATGTTGTAATGGGATTTCAGCACGGAAGTTCCGTTGGTTGTTTCTTTGATCATAGTGGACCGTGGAAGTTTTCTTGCGGATCGGCGACACGGGAAGACGCGTCCTGAATTGTTTTGTCACATGAAATCATTGATAATCGTTCGCTCATTCGTACAGGGGAAGCACGGTTTTGCCTGCCGGGATGGCGGGCCGAAGGATCCACGTCACGGCATCCCGCCCCATTCCTTCAGGAGCGGCGACGCGCATTGCCCGGTTTGCTTTGATCCATGTGGCGCTTTTCTCCGTCCCAATCCCCTGGTCCCATAAGCAGATCGGCAGACCGTCGATCGCCTTCGACGATTGAATCACCAGATCGGTTCCGCGCGCGCCTTTCACGACTTCGAGCGTCACGCCTGACAGGTCCACGGACGGCAGGTTCTTTTCCGGGCTGAGTGGTCCCGCGTTCCTGAAGTCGTACCACCACACCGGAAGATGAATACTTCGGCCGCTTGGCAGGGGAGCGGTCGGATCGGAGATGAACGCAGCCTTGCCGTCGGCTCCTTCCCAGACAGCCTCATCGGAAAAGGAAAAGGTGGTCGAATGCCCCGCCGCGATCTCGGCGTCAGGAGTGATGTAGCACAGATCCGGGTTCGCTTTGATGTGGTGCTCGCGGTAATAGGTCTGCAGGTAACGTTTGTGGATAAAGATCAATCCGCCCTGCCGCGCCCGGTCAACCAGGCCGCTTAGCGTTCCCTGATTGTTCGGATTGTTCATCTGAATGCAGAATGTCTCCGCCAGCGGAAAGGAATTGCGCGCCAACTGGTTGTTGCGCTCGAAAACCTTGGAATAGAGCATCATTCGCTGCACGGGAGAAAGCCCGGAGGCTCCATTGTAGGTTCCCAGATCGGTCCCTTCTTCGTGCCGGTCTTCATGGTCATACACGGGGAGATTCTGCCAGCCGGGAAACATCATCGTTGACTGCGCGTCCGCCTTGCCGGTCCATCGAAAGTCCGTCTGCGAAATCAAGTAGGGGAAACTCGGCATTCCCCGGTGCTTTTGACGCCAGCCGACTTGCCAGCGGTCTCCGCCATCCGTAAAATCGTAGTCGGCAAACACCCCGGATATCCACGTCAATCCTTTACGGCGGCAGCTTTCAACAAGGGTATTCGAAGGAGAATAGGTTGATACTCCCGTAAAGGGATGGAATCCCCACTCCTTCCAATAACGCTGAGCGCCTTCGATAACAGCCGAACTCTGGTCCACACTTAAAGAATGGAACGTCGGGTCCGGCAGCTTTTTGAATCCATGAACAGCCTGGGTCTCCTTGCTGATCAAGTTCTGGTATCCGTCTACATTTTCAGTGATACTTTCAAATCGCCCGGTGAATTCAGGGTCCAGTTTGTGGAAATAACCCCCATCCAGAAAGGGAATGACTTCTGCTCCTGCTTCCACCTGTGCCCTCCTGAACAACTCTCGTGGCGCCCAATCGGGCTTAAAGACCAGCTCACCCACGAGAACCAGTTCGTAATCGAACGGAAGATGCCCAGATTTCGCTTCAGGAAGATAGAGATCTTTGAGGTTCCCGGAATCGTGATATTCTGCGGGCATTTGCATCCAAAAATTAACCGCGGTAATGCCCGGTTTCCAGGCGGCGAAATAGCTGTAGATTTCATGGCCGCTAAAATCGATGTCGGCGTAATAATTCCCAGCGTCTCGGGGGCGATATTTAACCTGAGCCTGCCACCGGTTCTTTTCTGAACTTCTTTTCCATTTCAGCGGAATTTTCTCAACCGCAGTTTGCGGAGCCTCCAGGTAGCGCGGATGCACCTGCAATTCGGCTGGGAGATCGGTGGGTAGCGTGTTCAAGGGCACCGACACGGTCATCCGCACCGCTTCCCCTGGATTGACCAAGCCGTTATCGATCCAAATTCCCCAATCCGCCCCCGAACTTCTCAAGTCTGCCAACAGGTTCGGAATGTCCGCCGCGACGGTATCAGGGGCGGTGGTCGAAAGAAGCAAACTTGCTATTGCTGCTGTTCTTATGAAGTTTCGCATAAACGCTGTATACTATCCAATCTTCAGCTGGCCCACCGAACATATGACCCGCTAGCCCCGACTAACTGGCAGGCACAGGTTCGGTGAAATATATCGCGCTTATCCAAGCGCGATCGTTGAGCAACTACCTGATATTCTATCACTACGACGCCGGCAACAACAGAGACCGAACGGCTAAAAACATGTCAAATCTTGCTGCCTCATTTGAGTCTGAGATTGCGCCCTATGTCGGAATGTTTTCCGGCCACTACGATGTTTCTCATGGATACTCCGCGCGCCGTACGCATGGTGGGCCTGACTGGCTGCTGATTGCGACCATCAGCGGCGCGGGCCGATTTCGTTATCGTGGGGGAGAGTTGACGACGTCTGCGGGCGATCTCGTGTTGCTGCGGCCCGGAGCGCCGCACGATTATGCCTGTGTGGAGAACGAACGATGGAATCTGCTATGGACGCATTTCGAGCCCCGGCCCGCATGGTATGAGCTGCTCTCCTGGCCGGAGTTCGCGCCGGGGATGATGCTGTTGAACCTCGGGGAACCGGTGATGCGTCAGAAGGTTCTGTCTCAATTTGCAGAGGCGCACCGTTTGGCGACGGGGCGATTGGCGCGCCGAGAGGCGTTCGCCATGGCGGCGCTGGAGATGACGCTGCTGCTTTGCGATACCCAGAACCCGCTCACGCAGAAAGCGGCGCTCGATCCGCGTATTCAGGCGGCATTGGAGATCGTGTTCAGCCGGCTGAGTGAAAAGCTGACCCTCAATGACCTTGCGGAAGAGGCGGGCCTTTCGCCTTCGCGGTTCGCGCATCTATTTCGGGAGCAAGTTGGTTCACCGCCACTGCAGTTTTTGGATATGCGCCGATTGGACCGCGCCAAACAGCTTTTGGACCGTTCGGGGGTCTCTATAGGGGCCGTCGCCGAGGAGATCGGCTTCGAGGCGCTATATTTTTCACGCTGGTTCAAGCGCCATACGGGAATGGGACCAAGAGCCTATCGAAGGCGGAGTGAATAAGGCTTGTCCGGCCATCGGCTCCAGCACTGAAGTACTTCAGTGCTGGGCGCGACTTATTTGAACGACATTGTCTCCTACGCCGGGTAGGACGGAGGCCTTCCTATGTTCCCCCAGACGAACGTAAACTGATCGGCTGTTTCTTCCAGGCTTTTGGCGAGGTTACTCGCGCCGTGGCCGGATTCGGTTTGAATGCGGATGAGGGCAGGAGCCTCTTTAGATGCGTGCTCTTGCAGGGTCGCCGCATACTTGAACGAGTGCGCCGGCACCACGCGGTCATCGTGGTCGGCGGTGGTGACGAGAACAGCGGGATAGGTTACGCCGGGCCGGATATTGTGCAGCGGCGAATAGCCAAGCAAATATGGGAACTGCGTCTCGTCATCGCTGCTGCCATAGTCGGGCACCCAGAAGACGCCCGCCGAGAACTTTTGAAAGCGAAGCATATCCATGACGCCCACTGCCGGAAGCGCTACCTGGAACAGATCCGGACGTTGATTGATGACCGCGCCAACCAGCAGGCCGCCGTTGCTCCCACCCTGCAGGGCGAGCATACCGGCCGACGTGTACTTTTCTTGAATCAGGTACTCGGCGGCGGCAATGCAATCATCGAAGACATTTTGCTTGTTCAGTTTCGTTCCGGCTTCATGCCACTCTTTCCCGTATTCACCTCCGCCGCGCAAGTTGGCGATGGCGAATATGCCGCCCTGCTCCAGCCAGGCAATCCGAGTTGGGCTGAAGTGCGGAAGCAGTGAGACGTCGAAACCGCCGTAGCCATAGAGGATAGTGGAGTTTGTGCCGTCGAGAGCTAATCCCTTGCGATAGACCAGGAACATCGGCACGCGCGTACCGTCCTGGCTGGTGAAAAAGACCTGCTTGCTTTCGTATTCCTCCGGCGCGAAGCCGGGGATTGATGGGGTGCGGAATAAAGTCGATTGCCCCGTGGCAATCTCGTAGCGAAAGATTGTCGGCGGATAATTCAGCGACGTGAAGCTGTAAAACACGTCCTCATCCTCATGTTCGCCGTCGAAGCCCCCCACTGTACCCAACCCAGGCAGCTCAATCTCACTTTCCAGGCGCCCGTCACGGCCGATCACCTGTGTGAGCGAGCAGACATCCTTCAAATAGGTTACGAACAGCTTGCTGCCGGCCGTGCTGACGTGATCCAAACGATTCTCAGTTTCGGGGAGAAAATTCTTCCAATCCGCTTCCGCCGGAGACGACGGATCCACCAGCATGACTTTTCCGTTGGGAGCGTTTTGGTCGGAGGAGACGAGCAGTTTGCCGTCGATGTGGTCGATCACGTGGTACTGATCTTCGCCTATCTCGTCGACCACGGCCCGAAAGGCGGTTTCGCCCAGGGAGGCGTCCCGGACATAAAGCGCGTTGCCGAGCTTATTGGGGTCTCGAACGCCAAGCACCTCAAACCGCTCGTCCTCGGTTGTATGGAGCCCAACGGCGTAGGTCGGATGCTCCGTATCTTCGTAAACGAGCGTATCTTCGCTCTGAGCCGTGCCGACTTTGTGGAAATATACTTTCTGGTTTTCATTCAGCGCGGTGAGCTCCTTGCCTTTCTCAGGTTCGGGATACCGGCTGTAATAGAAGCCGTCGCCAGCCCATGACACACCCGAATAGCGGACCCACCGAATGATTTCCGGCAGCGTTTGACGGCTGCTCATATCCATGACGTAGAGATCGGTCCAGTCGGACCCGGAGATCGCTGTCTTGCCGTAGACGGCGTACCGGCCGTCCTTGCTCAACACGAAAAACGTGAGGCGAATGGTGCCGTCGCCGGAGAAGGTATTCGGGTCCAGCAGGACTTCAGATTCGCCATCATGGCCTTTCTGAACCCACAACACGCTCTGATTCTGGAGGCCGTCGTTTTTGAAGTAAAAGATGTCGTCGTGTTTCTTGAAGGGGATGCTGTACCGGGCGTAATTGAGCAGCGTTTTGAGCCGGTCGAGGACCTGCCCGCGATAGGGAAATCGATCCAGATAGCTGAATGTCAGCGTGTTTTGCCCCTCGACCCAGGCCATGGTTTCCGTGGAGTTGTCGTCCTCCAACCATCGATAAGGATCGGCGACCGGGACGCCGAAATAGGTGTCGACCTGGTCGCTCTTTCGGGTGGGCGGATAATCGAAACGCATGGTAATCCTCGTGCCGGCGGCTAGTTCTGAGTAGATTATACTCAACGGACCTCAATCAATGCCCGGTATCGAAGGCTGCATACTTTTAACACATATTGGGAAAAAATCTGGAACTTTATTCGGTTTTCGAACGTTGTTCAATTAGTGAACAATGATCAGGAGGGTGGGAGTGAGCGCCAAAGACCGACGGGAAAACGAAGTGAGACAGATGCGACAAGCCATACTCAAGGCTGCGTGTGACATTGCGGCCGAAGCAGGGTGGCGAGAGGTCACTGTACGCAAGGTTGCGGAGAGAGTCGAATATAGCCCGGCAGCCCTCTACGAATATTTTTCTGGCAAGGAAGCGATCCTGTTGGCGCTGATGCGCGAAGGCTTTCAGCTCCTCGCCCAGGATATGCGGGCGGTACCGGAGGGGGGGGATGCCGTCGAGCGCCTGGTGGCAGTGGCGCAAAGCTACTGGGATTTTGCGTTTCGGCAGCCCGAACTGTATCAGGTGATGCACGGATTGGATGGCGTCTCCTTCGGAACCGCCGAGACTCCGCAAGAAGCAAAGGATGCTTTTGTCGCTTTACGGGATGCTGTCCGCGCTGTTTTTCCAGGTGACGGCTCATCAGGACGTGACCTCTATGATGAAGTCGATACGTTTTGGGCGACTCTGCACGGGCTGGTCTCACTGACGATGGCAGGACGGATCAAAGATGGAAGGGAGCGCGCAGCAACCCTGGTGGAACCTGCGGTCGCCCTCTTTATTGCTGCATGGCAGAAAGACGAGGGATAAACGAATGGAATGGACACAAGTTCTGACGATACCGGCGATTCTCGCCGTGGGTGTGGTCTATGGCACGGATACGTTTTTCGCAGCCGTTGGACGTCCGGCCCTGGGACATGTCTCTGAGGCGAGCCTTACCGAAGTAATGGGACGTTTGCATGAATACGCCGACCGCCGGATGCCGGTGTTCGGCGTCCTGGGAATGGCCTGTACGCTCGGTTTGATCGCGGCAGCGCCGAGCCTTTACGCAATAGTGGCTCTCGGAGCCCAGTTGATTCACCTCGGCCTCTACTTTCGGGTGGCAAAACCCGTCAATACGGCACTGACCGCCGCCGCAAATCGGGGTGAATCCCTGATGGATGCACGGCAACTCCAGCACCGTTGGGACAGTATCATCGTTCCGCGCGCGCTTCTATTAGGTCTTGCGCTGCTGTGTCTGGCGCTCATCGGGATCCATGCCTGAGCCAGGCCAATACAACTCTATCAACAACCGACTGACAGGAGACATATCATGAACACAGAATCTCTTCAAGCCCTTGGCTTCATGTTTGCCGAGGCTCTCAATACCAAAAACATGGACCTGTTCGATACTTTCATCGCCCCCGACTACATCCAGCACAATCCCGCTGTGGCTCAGGGATTGGCGGGTGTGAAGGAGTTCTTCGGCGGCTGGCTGGCAGCCTTTCCTGACACACAAGTCACTGTTGAGGATTGCCTCACCACGGGCGACAGGGTTGTCGGGCGTTACACGTACACGGCAACACATACCGGCCCGTTTCTGGGTATTCCCGCGACCGGGAACCGGATTACCATGCGTAGCATCGACATCTGGCGTGCCCGTGACGGAAAGTTCATTGAGCATTGGGATGAGCTGAACCTGTTGGAAGTATTCCAGCAACTGGGAGTGATTCCCCCGTTATCCCAATGATTGTCACAAGCCAAGTCGCTTACCGATTTCCATCGTGGCTTCTATCATTAGATCTGACTCCCCTCAATACGCGGTATCGGAGGAGGAGCTTACAGCATGTTTGACGTATTCGCTTTACCATGGCAGAACCATGGACGGCGGAGATGGAAGTGCCGGCGCATCTGGCGAAGGCGCTGATCGATCGGCAGTTCGCGGACCTGGCGCCCGCAGATGTTGCTCTGCTGGGCGCCGGTTGGGACAACACAGCCTTTACCGTTAATGGCGTCTACGTTTTTCGATTTCCCAGACGGGCGTTCGCGGTGGATTTTCTCATTGCAGAGAGCAAGGTACTGCCGGAGCTTGCCAGGCGCGCCCCACTGCCAATACCTGTGCCTGCATACCTTGGCAAACCCGGCGATGGCTACCCGTGGCCCTTTATCGGCTACCGCAAACTCCCCGGACGTACCGCGTGTCAGGCGAACTTGAGCGATCTACAGCGTGCGGCCGCCGCAGAACCGCTTGCCCGATTCCTTGCGGCGATCCATGCGGTTCCAATTGAGGATGCTATTCGAATCGGTGTCGAGCCAGACAAAATCCGGCGCATGGTGATGTCGCATCGAAAACCGCAAGTGCGCGAACGCCTTGATCGTCTCGTTGCCCTTGGTCTGACGGATAGCGTGGATCGGTGGGACTGGCTTTTTGACGGGATCGACGAGCTGACAGGTCCGCCGGCCCTCGTCCACGGCGACCTGTACGTGCGTCACCTGATGGTGGACGACGACAATCGTTTGTCGGGCGTCATCGACTGGGGTGACATTCACCTTGGACATCCTGCGATCGATCTATCTATCGCCTTCAGCTTCCTTCCACCCAGCGCTCACGCCGTTTTTCGGAACGCCTATGGACCGATCGACGATCTCGCTTGGCGACACGCGCGCTTCCGGGCTCTGCACTACGCGTCCGCGCTGCTGATTTATGCCATAGACACGAACGACGCCGACTTGCGTCGCGAAGGCCTCACAATATTGTCATATCTTGAAGCCGGCCGGACCTGCGCATAGATCGTAATTCTCACATTCCCTCTTAATGCCTAAAACAAAAGCCGCTCGCGTGTTCGACTTGCAGACCGATCTTCCAATCGAAACGGGTGGTTACTTCTTTGCCGGGGACGGCAGGAAATTCGAACGAAAGGGAGGTATAGAGATAACGGGCACACTCTATAAGAGCATAATACGGGCTGGGCTTATATCAAGCATCAGCCCAATACGATACCTGTAAAAGACAGCTTGGGGAGAGTTTTCAAATGTTACCAAAAGGATATTTCGATGACATTGTTCTCTCGGAGACAAGCGATTACATTAGGAAGCGCGGCTCTCGCAGCCGGAGCTTCCGGGCTTATTGCGCAACCTGCGTTCGCTCTCGGTCCCTCTCCAACGCGTAAACGAGTCTTACGATTCGCTCATGTGACCGATATCCATGTCCAGCCGGAGTTGAAGGCAGGAGAAGGATTTTCAAAGTGTCTGCAGCACGTTCAGTCGCTACCGGACCCGCCCACATTGATTGTATTCGGCGGCGATGAAATCATGGATTCGTTTGAGCAGGGGGATACGAGAACCACTCTGCTTTGGAACCTCTGGCACAGCATCGTCAAATCCGAGCTCTCACTGCCATGGAAAGCCTGTATCGGCAATCATGATGTTTGGGGTTGGATGAAAAGCAAATCGCACCTGACCGGAAACGAGTCGCTTTACGGGAAAAAACGGGCCATCAAAGAACTCGGAATCCCCGATCGATACTACTCCTTCGATCAAGCAGGCTGGCGGTTTTATATTTTGGACAGCATCCATCCGGATCTTGTCGAATCTTACCGGGGGCAGTTTGACGACGAGCAGCTCGCCTGGCTCGACAACGACCTCTCGAAACTTGATCCGAAAACTCCCGTGGTGGTGGTCAGCCACATTCCCATTCTCTCAACGCTTGGTTTCGTCGAAGACAAGGTTGAGAGCGATGGCAACTATCACGTCTCCGGCGGGCTGGTTCATGGCGACTACGTGAAAGTCAAAGAGATATTCAAGAAACACCCCAATGTCAAACTCTGCCTCAGCGGGCATGTACATTTGATTGACCGAGCCGAATATTTGGGTGTGACCTATCTTTGCAACGGCGCTGTCTCCGCAGGCTGGTGGCGTGGACCCAATTACGGCGAGTGCGACGAAGGCTACGCGGTCATTGACCTCTACGATGACGGCTCGTTCGAGCACCAATATGTTCGGTACGGATGGAAAGCTGCGGCCTAGCAGTTCTCGTTGATGGAACAAGGCCGGGAAATCCCGGCCTTGTTCCGGACTCTGGCCCTCTTGTATGTATGGGTAACCGAGGCCGCGAATCGAGCGTGGTCCGCGGCCCTATAGGGACTCGGGACGTTAGCCGATTGCTTTGGCGAAAGACGCCTGCGAAAGTTTGCGGCTGAGCAAAATCCCTGCAATGAGGAAATAGATTGCGCCAAAGATTGCATATCCACCGAGGTCCTTGGCGTGAACCTTACCGCTCAGCCCGCCCAGTCCAAAGGCAATTCCCGCCGCAGTGGACTGAAGGCCGCTGAGGATCATCGCCCATTGCCCTCCCAGTTGTTTCCGGCGAATCAGGCCGGCAACGAACTGGAGCAAACCCGCCCCGACCGCCCATGCTCCAAAGATTCCTATCGCATAAGCAGGATTTTGAAAGGTAGTAAGAGCGATCCCGATCGCGGTAGCAGTGCCCAGAACTGCATTGATGATCTGCGACCTTCTCGCTCTACCGTCAAGCGCCGAAGTCTTCAGGTCATAGACAGTGCAGGCCACATCCCACAAGGGGTAGATGATCAGCAGAGCGGCTGCGAGTTCCGGATGCGGCAGGGCCGTAGCAATGACGCTGCCGGCCCAGAATATTTGGAATAAAGTCCGTACGAAGTACAGCTTTCGCAGGGATCGTGTCTCTTGGAAATTGGTCATTTTCATTTTGTCCTATCTACCTACTAGTTGGTAGGTTTTAAACCCGTGCAATATCATCGCGACGGGCATGCGCTTTTAGTTCTTTGCCGCTGAAATCCTCATAACCGCTGCATCGGTAGTGGTTTTAAAGACTTCACAGTCATCCAGCGCCCGTGCCGAAAGCATTGAGCCATGCAGTACAGCCATCAAGGTCTGCGCTTCCGTGGCGGCGGAACCCTGAAGCTGAATAACGCGCTTCTTAACGCCGGCTTCCAGCGTGCGTTCCAGCCAGTTAGCGAGCGCATTGAAATGGAGGCGTACCTCGGCTTGGACATCTTCTGGTAAAGAAGGCATCTCTGCCCCCATCAATGCCGCTACGCAGAACGACACTGTTTTACCGCGGATACATCCCTCCCAATACTGCAGGTACGTTTGAATGCGTTCCAGCGGGCTTTCGATTTGTGAATCGAGCGCCTCCATGCCTTCGATGACCTTCTTTCGGTGAGCCTGCAGGACAGCCACTGCCAAACCTTCTTTGGTTGGGAAATGATGGTGGATACTGGCCTTTCTGATGCCGACAACTTTTGCAATGTCCGCATAACTGAAAGCGGAATATCCACGTTGCACCATCAGGGCATCGGCCGTCATCAGGATTTTCTCTGCCATCTCTCTGTGCATATTGTGTTAGACTACCTACTAGTAGGTTGGGGCCAAAAATAAAAAAAAAGTCCCTGTCACGGCATGCCCCCGGTCATCCCTGAAGGCGGGTTCCTCAGAAAACGCATGTCTGACCAGACCAGAGCACCGCGCAGTTTCGAACATTGGAACCCAAACGATCCATTCGTCGGCTGATTGTACCCGTATTTGCTTTATGCCGGCAAAAGATGGAATGCCGTTCAGCAGTAATTAGTTCCTGAACGAGAAATATCTCCACTCCATGGCATTTTCTATATTCTACGAACGGATTGTACGTGGGACATGATGCCTCATGACAGCGCAATGACCTGTGTATGAGATCGTGACTGAATATGACACAGGGTGTCATGTATCAGCTTCTACAATGGCTCATCAAGTGCGATTGTGGAGGAGAACACCAGATGTCATCTACCGAGAAAAGACTTTCGGGCAAAGTCGCCGTCGTGGCCGGCGCTACCAGGCATTCAGGTCGGGGAGTGGCCATTGAGTTGGCCGTTGAGGGAGCGACGGTCTACTGCACCGGCCGGAGCGTTCGCGGCAATCCGTCGATAATAAACAAACCGGAAACGATAGAGGAGACTGCCGAGATGGTCGACTCCTTCGGAGGCAAAGGCCGTTGGGCGCAGGTCGACCACACTGATATTGGCGAAGTCGAGGCTCTGTTTAATCGTGTCGTAAGGGAGCAGGGTAGGGTCGATATCGTCGTTAACAGTATCTGCGGTAATCTCTATCAGTGGGGCAATCCGTTCTGGCTCAATGATCTTCCCACCACGTTAGCGTCGATCGATCACGGCGCGCGTGCGCATATCATCACTGCCCAAATCGCCGCCCGGCATATGGTCGGGGCAAAATCGGGCTTGATCGTCAGTATCAGCGATGCCGATGCCAACGATTCTGTTGCCTATGCCTGTGAGCGGAGCCTGATCAATCGAATATTTCCCACGATAGCCGAAGGATTGCGATCGCATAACGTCGCCGCCCTATCGCTGCTTCCCGGCGGTTTCTTCGCCTGCTTCGACATTACGACTGAGGAGCAACTTCGGCTCGCGATTGAGCGGGAACCTACGATTGTCGACTGTCACACGCCTCGCCTCATCGGCCGCGCCGTCGTCGCGCTTGCCACGGATCGTAACATTATGGAGAAATCCGGCAAGGTTCTCGCAATCCAGAACCTCGTCAATGAGTACGGTTTCACCGACATCGACGGCAGAACGACTGGAAAGATGTGGTAACCTGCTGAGGCTGCATATTAAGGGTTGCTGCTTCGTTCGTCGTCCGATTGTCGTAATCCAGCGTGTCAGTAGCACTGGGACGGAACTCAATCATGTATGGGGAGTCGAGGCCGCGAATCATGCTTGATTCGCGGCCCCGCTGGTTTTCAGAGCCCAGGCGCCGGTTATAGCGGCGGCTTCGCCTCCATTATCAGTGCCGGAAAGATCCCATGCAGCAGCGAGGAGTTCCACAGCTTCGTTCCAATCAGCGATCGATAGCATCACAATATTGGAAGAGGCGTGTCAGGTGCATCCCAAGAATCAGAACGGCTAACACGCGCTAAAAGGATTGACCCAACCCTGACCCTGTTCTTGATCCGTTTAACAGACGTTTACACTTCCCGAGGAGACTAATATGGCAAGATTCATCACTTCTTTCGTGGTTAAGCTCGATATCGAGGCGGAGGATGTTCATGAGGCCAACCGGGCGTTCTATGAATGCCGGAAATCAATTATGGCTGCGCTTCGCCCTCGCTTGTCGGAGGACACCCTGCGCCGCATTCGGATCCCTCCTCTTAGCGGTCATCCTTGCAATGAGATCATAGAAGTCGACGAAGTGTGGCTGGAAAACGACAAGCGGCGTCGTAAGTTTCAGCAAGAGTGGGAGTACGAGACACGTGAGGCGCCGATTGTGGCCGGTTCCAAGACTATGCTAACACATAAAGTTGCGCTTGGCCCGAAGGAGCAGCCTGAGCCACAAACGGGTTAGAGTCCCTCTCAATGGTATGATTCTCTACTACATGTTTGGGGGCACAGAAAAATGGCATCGCATGGATTAAGCTTGCGGAGACTACTATGTATGAGTTAGCAGAAGAACCCTGCGGCGAATGTTATCTGGCTTTACTTCGTCTTGCTGCTGTGAAGTGCGACCGTTTTTCTCTGGTATGGCGGGATCAGCTCAGATTTAACAGGGCTGCCGAAAGGACTAAAGTTGCGATGGCGCCATACCTCGTTTCAGAAACCAGAACGGATACATGGCCTGGAACGACCTTGATCGGCCACCAGGCAATGGTGCGAACTTATCGACTCAGCGATCAATCGCTTGAGATACTTGAGGCGACTGGCTCCTTGTACGCATGGCGTGCCCCCTCATTCCCCGAAGATCTGGCGTTTTACACTGAAGATGGCGCAGTTTGGTTGGCGACTGTTAGCCATGAGCATATGGGATGGTTTGGTAGCGATACGCTGAAATCGAAGGAATTGCGCGCTGCGGTTCCCGGGATCGTTCTGCATCATTCCGATGTCTCGATCGAAGAATATATTTGCCCGCCCAGCCATTTATGATGGTTACTGCATCATTGGATTTGGCAAAGGCCAGTCTCAACTAAGGCTTACTGCAGGCTGATGAGAAATACGCTGCAGGAGGAGAGGTAATTAAATATTTGATCTTCCCCGCTTAGCTTTGTAGCGTTTGTGTTAGAAGTATTGTAATTGGTTTCTAGGTCGGCTTGACTCCTGAAGGACTATACGTTACAATTCATTGATGCCTGCCTGCTGACCAGATAGCCTTAACAGCACGGTGTTCTTAAAGCATTTCGTAGATTTTGCTTAAGTGATTAACTTAGGCATTGCGATGTCTGTTTCATTTTCGAACAGACATGTTTGAGGAAACTGGATGAACACCCGTAGCATTTGCCGGATATTTTTTATACTGTCATTACTTGTTTGTTGCAATCTTAGTTGCAGCATTCTGCCGGCCACCGGCTCCCCTGTATCAGCTATACTTCCTAGCCCGTATTATGCGCGTATAGAGTAAAACGAGTGCACTCCGTCGAAATGTGTTGTTACCACACAGCACAATTTCAGGAGGCACCCGTTTGCACCAAAGTACGCTCCTCAACCTCGATTTT
>Ga0105237_10000418_pt1 | contig 60592 bp, 53 predicted proteins | sample KBSC24metaG_FD_81520 | JGI IMG/M metagenome (GOLD analysis project Ga0105237, IMG submission 81520) | Corn rhizosphere microbial communities from Kellogg Biological Station, Michigan, USA - KBS C2-4 metaG | ecosystem: Host-associated > Plants > Roots > Rhizosphere > Soil | place: Michigan, USA... | reverse complement strand
CTACAACGGCGCCTATACAAGCACCCATTACTGATGGTTTTTTACCGCGAAGCATATCGAAGAATATCCAGGAAATGGCGGCAGCGGCAGAAGCAGTCGTAGTAGTAGCGAGGGCGGTAGAAGCCAGGGCATTTGCACCTAATGCTGAACCGGCGTTGAACCCAAACCAACCGAACCATAATAAGCCTGTTCCTAATAAAACATAGCTAATGCGGGCAGGTGAATGTGTTTTATCTGAGCGTTGTTTAAGATATAGTGCCGAAGCTAAAGCGGCCCAGCCGGCCGACATGTGTACTACAGTACCTCCGGCGAAATCAAGTACGCCCAATTTAAAGAAGTAGCCATCAGGGTGCCAGGTTGCGTGTGCAAGCGGGGTATAGATGAATACCATAAACAGGCAAAGGAAGATCACATAGGAGTTAAAACGGATACGTTCAGCAAATGCTCCTGTAATCAATGCCGGTGTAATTACCGCAAATTTCAATTGGAACATAGCGAAAAGCACGATCGGAACCGTACCCCAGGTGGCATTGCCCAGCATACCCTTCATCATAAAAAAGGTCCGGGGATCGCCAAGGAAACCGCCGAAAATATCTTTGCCAAATGCCATGCTGAAGCCGAAGATCACCCATAATATGGTGATTACGCCCATGCAGACAAAGCTTTGCATCATGGTGGAGAGCACATTCTTTTTGCTTACCATACCGCCGTAGAAGAAAGCCAGGCCAGGGGTCATGATCAGTACCAGCGCGGTGCTGACTAACAACCAGGCAGTATCGCCGCTATCAATTTTACTGTCTTTAATATTTACAATTTCAACAGATGGGTAAACAAGGGCAAGTATTATTACAATAACAAGTATGCCAAAGGGTATATATCTTTTCATTTTATTGCTTTAAAGGATTGTGAATGGAGGTTAAGAAACAGACAGGCCCTGCAATTTCAGGCATACGGCAGTGGAGTCATTGCGATCTGCAACAACATAATTTGCTTTAGCTTGAAAGAGGGAAGAAATTAATAAACAAGGAATTGCGCCGCCAAATGATGGGCAGGGCAAAGGGTTTTTGAGTGAATTTTTTAAAATCATAGTTTGCGGGTTAGTTAAATTAGGTTAATGGTGTGTATTGAGTTTTTTTGACCAAATACTTAACGAAATATTAAAAAACTATAAAGAACGACTATGATTTGACTGATTGCTTTTGCTAATGTAAGAGTTTTTTTAATTTATGAAGAATTTTTTGATAACTTTTTTAATAAAACAACTAATGCGATGCATTTTTAACAAAAAATATTCATTTTATGTTAAATAAACTCGCATTTTAGTTGTTTCTGTCGGATTTTTGAATTTATTTGTCAAATAAATCCTGTGAAATAATGTTTATTTGAAACAATGGTAATTTAATAGGGGTAAAATTTGATACTATGAATAAAATGATTAGATTTCCCAATAAATAATTGAAAATATGAAATCATTGCAGGCCTTATTCACAGCAGTTGTAAGATTATTGAGCGATTCGTTAAAATGCAGAAAGGCCACCCCGGTGGTTTATGAACGGGTGCGGGCATATGATCGGAATCCCCGTAGAGGGTTCTAAGCAGGTATTACAGCTTCTCCAATATAAAAGTAATGTTGGTCCAGGCTGCTGCGGTTGTTGCACCTACAATGGTATCCTTTATGGTCCAGCCTTCGTCAAGGTATTTGTTTATATCCCTGATCTCGTATACCGAATGACGGTTGGTTACGCTTTGCTCGTAAACATTGATATTTACCGTAATTACTTTCTGTGCCATGTTTTTTGAAGGGTTATAGGCTCAAATGTAAACAAAAATTTAAGCTAAACCAGTTTTCAGCAAAGATGAAACAGGCTGCGAATGATGTTTGAGCACATGTTCTAAGATCTCGCGGGTGTTGTCGGGATAATTTACATCAATCACTTTTCCCGTATCGATCCAATCCTGTATGGTTTCTTCGTGCTTGGGTTTAAGGCTTTTGATTACCGGCACGCCCATTGATTTTAAAGCTGCCGCATTCAGGTGCTGCTCGTACTGGCTTTTCATCGGGATCACCAGCAATTTCTTTTTCAGGAATAATGCTTCGGCTGGCGTTTCAAAGCCTGCGCCGCAAAGCACGCCGGCAGATTGCGCCATGCTTTTTATAAACTTTTCATTATCGATAGGCTGTATCGATACGTTCTTATAGCTTAATACCTTTTTATTATGCTTTGAAAAAACATCCCACTCCACATCTTTAAATTCAGATAGCCTTTTGATCAGTCTTTTATCATCATAAGCGGGAAGATAAACCGTGTAGTGGCCCTTAAAACCGATCTTCTGGTCGCGCACCTGTTTGCGGATGACCGGGGTGAATATGTTTTCATCAAACTCAGCAAAATGAAAACCATATTGTACAGTTACTGGCGCGTAGTTTTTAAGGATCAGTTTGCCCACCATGTCAGAATCTTCCGGCTTGGGGGAGTGTTCCGACAGCACAGCCGCCTGGTGACTCAAACCTATGCAAGGCTTATTTTTCAGATAACAGGCCCACGCGGATACCGGCTCGAAATCATTGATCACCATATCATAATCCTCAACCGGTACTTTATTGATTTCTTTAAGGAAATTACGGAATCTTGATTTGTAAAAGGATTTCCAAAGATCTACACCTCCTGATTTGCCAAATATGAACCCGAAACCGTTGAACTTATATTTTACCGGGAAGGGGAGTTCCAGGTCGCCTTGCGTGCCGCTCACCAGCACATCTACTTCGGCCATTTGCTTCAGTAAAGGAACAATCTCCATCGACCTGCTTAAATGCCCGTTCCCCGTGCCTTGTATGGCGTAAAGTATCTTCATTTGCTGTTTTTGAAACTTAACAAAGTTAGATGCAGAACGATTAAGCAAACGTTAAGTTTTTATTAAGTATTTCATATGGATTATATAATTTATCAACATACAATCATTTGATAGTTACGCCGTTGATAGGGTATAATATATATTAATTTAATTGTAAACATTTGTGTGAATAATTACGTTGAATTAATAATCTAATAACATGTGATCGTTTTATTTGTACAAAGTCGATTTATTATGAACTTATCAGTACTAAAACCAGAAGCCATTGTAAATGAAGTGTTTGCCATGTACGAAAAGTACGGCAAAAGAAGCTCAGCAGGCGAATCAGATTCCCAGCTTGACCAGGTAACACAAGCAGCCGCTTTAGCCGAAGAAGAAGGTTTTGAAGACGAGGTGATTTTAGCCGCGTTTTTCCATGATATTGGTTGTTTGTACACCAGCAATACACCAGGTAATCTTAACCAGGAAAGATTAGGTGCCGAATACCTGCGCGAACATGGTTTTTCAGAAAGACTGGCCGCTTTGGTTGGTAGTGATGTGATGACTAAAAGGTATTTGGCTTTTAAGTCCCCCGAGTACTATGATCATCTTTCGGCAGATGAAAAAAGAGAACTTGACGTTCAGGGTGGCCCGCTGACTAAAGAACAAGCAGCAAATTTTGAGCTTGACCCTGATGCGGAGTTATTTGTGCGCTTACGTTACCTCAATGATAAGGCAAAAGAAGTGAAAAGGCCATACCGCCGCGATCTGTCTCACCTCAAGTTGCTGGCAACTACGCATCTTTATAAAATAATTGATCAATATTTGCCGCCATTCCTGATGCCTAAGACCATCGCGAAACCTACTATATAATAAAAGCTACAACCTTTTAGTTTGCCTTTATATAATAGGATCGGTGATCATCTTAAAAAAGTGAGCAAATAATTCGTAATTCTTTTAAAGAATTGCTCACTTTGCAACCTTAAGGGAAAATACCCCCTGTCCGGCTAAATGAAAAAACTTACCGAAGCCAACGCGGCTGTCTACACGCTTGTTTTAATCCTCGTAACTTTTGTTATCCGCTTATTTATCGCTGCCGATACCGGTCTTGGTATAGGAGAGGCTTATTATTTCCGTGGCGTATTGCAGCTGGAATGGAGTTATTTCGATCAGCCGCCGCTATTCTTCTGGCTCAGTTGGCTCAGTGTAAAGATATTTGGCTTGACTAACCTGGGGCTGCGGTTCCCTGCCGTTCTATTGTTTGCGGGTACAAGCTGGCTCATGTTCCTTATCACACGAAAGCTATTTAATGCAAAGGCTGGTTTTTGGGCTGTTTTGGTAATGAATTTAAGCGCGGTATTTACCATTTCGGTGGCCGCCTGGTTTCAGCCCGATGCGCCGCTGATGTTTTTCTGGCTGGCCAGTACTTACTACCTGGTACAACTGATGTTTGGTCGCGAAAATGAGAGTATTGAAACAATACGTAACAGCCGCAAAACATGGTTCTTATGGATCATGACCGGCATTTGTCTCGGCCTGGCTACTTTGAGTAAATATCATGTATTGTTCATATTCGCCGGGGTATTTGTATTTGTGGGTGCGAACAAAGACCAGCGGCATTGGCTCTGGCATCCCGGGCCTTATCTCGCAGTTTTGATCACCATCTTTATGGCGACCCCCGTAATCTGGTGGAACTATAATAACAACTGGGCATCCTTTGTTTTCCAGGGATCACGTGCCGGCACAGGCAGCAAATTTGAATTACACTTCGACTGGTTTTTCCGCAGCATAGGCGGGCAGGCCTTATTAATACTTCCCTGGATATGGGTACCCACAGTGCGCGAGCTTTGGCGCTCCTTCAAGCTTAGAACAAATTCAAAAGCCTACAGTTTCTTTTTCTGGCTTTCCGTATTACCTATCGTCTTTTTTACCATAGTTACGCTTTGGGCCGATCTCCAATACCACTTCCACTGGCAGGCGCCGGGCTATATGATGCTGTTTATACCATTAGGATTTGCCATTGATAAAAATTTAAACGCCGGGGAAAGATCATATAAAAGTATCAAACGCTGGCTGGTGTTTTCTGCTTGCTTTACGGTGATCACTATTGGTGTGCTGAGCATTCACATGGTAACCGGTTTCTGGCAGTCATACGGTCCAAAATGGTTGGTGCACAAATTCCATGGCGATAATATCGACCCTACGATTCAGGGTATTGATTATAACGACATCCAAACCCGGTTTGAAAAGGAAGGCTGGCTGAATAACAAAAAAATATTTGCAGGCAGTGTACGCTGGTGGCTCGCCGGTAAAATAGATTGGGCCTTGAAAGGCGAGAACGAGATCGTTTGCTTTAATAATGATCCGCGTAACCTTGCTTTCCTGGTCGATCCTAACACCTTATTGGGAAAAGACGCCATTATCGTCGACCAGGATTACCCCGGCAACATAGCCAACGATGTAAACCCATTTTTCGACGAAGTGAAACAGTTACCGGATATCGCCATCATCCGGCATGGAGTTGACGAATTGCATCTACAAGTATACTACTGTAAAAACTTTCATCAATCCGCCACGCCACGGCCCGACCTGCCATTGTACCGTCAACTAAACGGGCAGCCGCCATTCGGGAAATAAATCGTACATACGCGTCATTTTTATTACCTGTTTTTGGCATCATTCGTCAGAAAACAGATCAAAATCTGCACCTTTTTGCATCATTTTATCACTTTTTTTACACCAAATAAAATTAGATGTTGTAACATTTTGTTGCATTTTGCAACAGCAACACTTTGCAACAGAACGCAACACTCTGCAACACCTTGCAACAAAATGTTGCAACATCTAATTGCCGACACAGAATACAAAGCTCTACGATCTCCAACTTTTTATTTACGGCAGTATTCTCGCTCAACAGAAGTATTTCCTAATTTTAGATCGCATGAAGGAGATTAAGGCGATCATAAAAGCTTACGACGAAGCGGACAAGGCCACGGTTAAACTGGCACTGGCTACCGTTGTGCGGGTAGAAGGCTCCTCGTACCGCCGCACCGGCGCCCGGATGCTGGTGATGGACAACGGCGTTTGGGTAGGAGGGATCAGCGGCGGCTGCCTGGAAGGTGATGCCCTGAAACGCTCGAGGGTTGCCATTCAGAATTCGGAATCTACACTGATCACTTACGATACTACCGACGATGATCCCTATCAGATCGGCGTTGGATTGGGTTGCAATGGAGTGATCGATGTATTATTTACGCCTTTAGACATTGATGATGAGAATAACCCGGTTGAAGTTTTAAAAGCCTGCGTAAACGCAAACCGCGAAACACATATATTAATTACGATTACGGGCTTATCCGGTAACTGGCAAGATATAAAAGCGGGCCATGTGATCAAATACACAGGACAAACCAGCCTCGATATTTTTGGCGAAGCTTCGGAATTGGTACAACACGCTTTCAACGAGCAATTGTCAACGGGCCATTCAGCGCCGCACTACTTTGAATTTCCGGGTGGCCGCCGGTTAGAAACCTTTATCGAGATATTACCGCCCGAGATCAGCATGATATTAATGGGCCATCAATATGATGTTTATCCCCTAAGCAGGCTGATCAAAGAGATGGGCTGGCGCTTAACCATAGTGGCCGAGCTGCAGAAAATAAATACGCACATCATTGCCATCGCTGATGAAGTGATTGCTCCGGCCAACTTTGCCAGTTTGCTTACTGATGAGCACACAGCGATCATCCTGATGGCGCACGATTATAAAACGGATAAGCACAACTTATCAAAAGCACTGCATACCAAAGCATCCTATATCGGTATGCTTGGCCCGCGTGTACGATCAGAGAAAATAATGCGCGAGCTGACAGACGAAGGCATTCAAGTAACAGGCAGGGATCTCGACAGGATTCACGCTCCCGTCGGCTTAGATATCGGCGCGGTAACGCCGGAAGAGATTGCGTTATCCCTGATGGCTGAAGTAAAAGCATCGCTTGCAGGCCGTGACGGTGCTTTTTTACGACTACGTCAATCGGCTATTCATCAAAGAGGATAAGTCATGAATTCGAACGTGGATAAATACTTAGTATCGAATTGTGCCGCTATCATCCTGGCAGCAGGGCAATCAAGTCGCCTTGGCAGTCCGAAACAATTATTGAGTTATAAAGGAAAGAATCTATTGCAGCATACCATTGATGTGGCAAGACAGGCATCTTTACATCCTGTTATAGTAGTTTTAGGTTCAGGCTATGAAGCAGTGATCAATGGGATCGATATTACAGGTATTCATATCGTAAACAATAATGACTGGCAAACCGGCATGGCCTCCTCTATTCGCTGCGGGATACAGGCCCTCCAGGATATTATTCCTATTCCCGATGCCACTATCCTGATGGTATGCGACCAGCCTTTTGTTACCCCATCTTTATTGAATAAATTGTTAAGTGCGCAACACTCGACAGGTAAACCAATAGTTGCCAGTAAATATGAAGATACGATTGGCACACCGGCACTTTTTCATCAAAGCTTTTTCCCGCAATTGCTTGAATTGACCGGCGATTCACGGGCCAAAAAGATCATGTTGCAATATCAGGATCAGCTGATGACAGTTCCATTCCCATTAGGGGATATCGATATCGATACCACGGATGATTATAAATCGTTAGAGAAATAATATCATGAAACCAATTTTAGTTATTCTTTCTTTGTTTCTGGCGCTTTCTGCATGCGAAAGCAAGTCCAATAACACTCAACAGCTACAGGCACAAATAGATAGTCTTCAAAAAAAGCAGCTGGATGGGTACAGGCCTGGTTTAGGGGAATTTATGCTGGGGATACAGCTGCACCACGCTAAGCTTTGGTTCGCCGGCCAAAATAAAAACTGGAAACTGGCTGATTTCGAGGTACACGAAATAGGAGAGACCCTGGACGATATTAAAAAATACTGTACCGACAGGCCGGAAGTGAAAAGCATCGGGATGATCGATCCTGCGATCAACAGCATCGATTCTGCGATAAAGAAAAAAGACCTGCAGCTATTCAACAAAGGCTTTATAGCGCTGACCACCAATTGCAATAACTGCCACAAAGATAACCAGCATGAGTTTAATGTGATAACCATCCCAACCGCTTTACCTGTAACAAACCAGGAATTTAAACCGGCTAAATAGCTGATAAATTTCAATACATATTTGCCTCCCGGCGAATTATTATTTTGGCGTTAAGTATTAGTTACAATAATACCCCGGCGTAACCTGTCAAAAAAATCTTTTAAAACGCTCTCTCCTGGTTGAGCACTCTTAATAATTACTTTATCTAATCATTATATTAAGTATAGATACGGCGTATTACGTAATTAATTTTCAATATAATTTAATTTATATTCTAAAAGGTAATTATCTGTAAGGCAGACGGTTAAAAGTTGCGTAAAATTACGTACGGGCACATGGGTATTTTTAGTAGAAATACGCAATGTATTTAATAACCCGCAATCTAATTTTACCCTATACAATAATACGACCCTATCTAGTAGTTAAATTCTTTATAAAGCCGTCGACAACCTATTAAGCGGCTACTGATGTTGTTTCATTAATATAAATGTATTTACATGATAGACCAGGTATTGACCTTTCTGAACACACAATTGGATAGTTACCTGCGGCTAAAGCTGGACCCAACCAACAGCAATCCGTTCATACAACTCGCCAATATCGCCTGGAACGATAATGAAACACCCGGTGGCGCAAACGGCGCCAATACACCATCCAATGCTTTTATTACACTGGTGAATATAGAGGAAGACCGTATAAGCAAAACCCCCGACAACTTTGTTCGCCAGGATAACAGTACGATCTATAAAAACCCTAAGATCTACCTCAATTTATATGTGTTGTTTGCCGTCAATTTATCGTCCTATACAGAATCATTAAAACGGCTTTCTTTTATCATCCAGTTTTTTCAGTACCAATCCGTTTTTACATCACTAAGCTCACCGGGCCTGCCGGCAGGTGTGGAGAAAATAATCCTCGATCTGAATACCCTGTCATTCCAGGATATGAATAACCTGTGGGGCATACTGGGTTCCAAATACCTGCCTTCGGTAATGTACAAGCTACGGCTGATCAGCATAAGTGAAGAATTTGTATACGGCGACGCGCCATTGATAAATCAGATAACCGTTAACGACAAAAGTTTGCAGACCTTATGATCAATATCAATTTCGGCAATTTATTTACGGTTGAAGTGCTGCACAAGTATTACACGAATCAATTGTGCCCTGATTTTTCGATCACCCCATCCGCTAAAACGCAGCAGGTGGTAAACGGGCACAAGGCGATCGCGAAGCAATATAATAACCAGATCCAGGCAGGTATACAATCAGATGGAGTGTCGGTACCACCTTCGTTAAAGCCGTTTATGCCTGTAGAAACCGGTATGCAAATGACCTTTTTTATGAATATGGTTAATCCATTGTTCGTGAACTATACCAACCTGCCGTTTGCGGCCAGTGCTGGGAAAATATACTATTTCACCAACCGCAACGCAAACGTGGCTAATGGCAAAAACTTCATTTCTACAAAAATACCAGCTTACAAAAACACCGTATCCTACTTACCCGGCGATCTGGCAACCAATGCTGCTGGTATGGTATTCAGGGCGATCAAAAGCAACAACCCTGCCAATAAAGCCGCTACTACCAACGCAACTTTTTGGGCACAGGTGGATATCAATCAATATGCTACCCTTAACGATGTTTTGCCGCTGCTGCCTTCGGTATCTACCTGGACTTTCGCAGCGCCGCAGGTCTCAGCAGTAATAGCAGTTTTGGGCTACAACCCGGCAACGTCGAATTATGATAGCCCGGTATTAAGTAAAACTATACCCTTTACTCCGGGGCCGTTGTCGTCGTTTGTTCTTGATCTTTCTATACTCGCTCCCGGTAAATATTCCTTAACGGTTAATGGCGTTCAGCAAACAGTTTACATCAATGATGAGATAAATGCCGGCAGCACTTTTGGCGTGATCGATATTTTTAACGACGCTACCCCTGCAACTGCGCAATTGGTAACTGCGGCCGGGGTATTAAAATCACCCGTATATTCCATTTATTTCTTAAACCGGGCCACCATCTGGAAATATATAGTAGCCAGCGGCACTACCGGTACGGTTAACGATGCGGCCAACGTTTATAAATTTATCAACCCGGCCAGTACGATCACGTCACTTACACCGATACCGCTGAGCGATAAAGCGCTGAATCTTACCCTGGCATTAACTAATCATCAAAACTATAACCCCATTGCTTGTGCCGATCCGCAAAGGCTGACCAATATTGCGCTTGCCGGGGATACTTATTCATGTTCCGAAATTTTCCTCAATTACTAATTAAAAACCAATAATGTATGTCACAAATAAACGAAAGCACAATTAGAACTCCAGGGGTTTATGTGAATGAAATTCCATCGTTTCCGCCATCCATTGCGCAGGTGGCCACGGCAATTCCGGCATTTATCGGCTATACGCAGATAGCGCTGGATGCAAATGGACAAAGTTTGACCAATAAGCCGACCAAGATCAGCTCCTTATTGGAATACGAAACTTATTTTGGAACAGCGCAATTGGAAACCGGCATTACCATCACCTATACGCAGGTAACCAATGGCAGCGTATCAAACGATACCATCAGCTTTGCATTCGCGGCCAGCAAAAAATCGTTGCACAATATGCACAGCGCTTTACGCCATTTTTACGCGAATGGCGGCGGCGATGCCTACATTGTTTCGGTAGGGCCTTATAAAGCACCGGTAGGTACCGCGCTGGTTGCCACAGATTTCTTCAGCGCCGGCTCAGGCAAGGGTTTGGAAGCAATAGCCAAGGAATCAGAACCGACACTGATCGTTTTTCCGGAAGGCCAGAATATGGTTGAAGCGAATTACTATGCGCTGCTTGGTGCCGCGCTTGCACAATGCGGGGCCCTGCAGGACAGGTTTTGCATTATGGACTTGTTTGATACCGGCCAGACCATAGTAACTACAGCCCAACTGACCACAGCCACCACTGCTTTCAGATCAGGCCTTACTACCAATTTCCCAAATTATGGGGCGGCCTATTATCCAAACCTGAAAACGGTCTATTCCTATGATTTTGATGAATCTGCCGTTACAGTTACCCACACGGTTAACGCTGCTGCCGGGCCTTTGAACGGGCAAACTTTGAAAGCGATCAACGATCCTACCAAAGCGTTCTTTAATTCAGCTGCCTACAATACGCTTAAATCGGCATTAACTTCACAGTTCCCTGTGGTATTGCCGCCATCAGCAGCGGTAGCGGGTATTTATGCTTCGGTAGATGGTTCACGCGGGGTTTGGAAGGCTCCTGCCAATGTTGGGGTGATGGACGTGTCCGGCACCACCTTCAATATCTCTGATGATCTGCAGCAGAACCTGAACATCGATCCGGTATCCGGAAAGTCCATCAATGCCATCCGCGCATTTACCGGCAAAGGCATTTTGGTTTGGGGCGCACGTACATTGGATGGTAACAGCAACGATTTCAGGTATATCTCAGTTCGCCGCTTTTACATCATGGTTGAAGAGTCTGTAAAATTAGCTGCCATGCAGTTTGTGTTCGAACCGAACGATGGCAATACCTGGGTACGCATACGTGCCATGATCGAAAATTACCTGACCAACTTATGGCGTTTAGGCGCTTTGGCCGGATCAAAACCCGAACAGGCATTTTATGTAAAAGTAGGGCTGGGGCAAACCATGATCTTTGATGATATCCTTAACGGAAAAATGATCATCGAGATCGGTATGGCGCCTGTTCGTCCTGCTGAATTCATTATCCTGCGTTTCTCACAGATACAACAGCAGGCATAATTATTAACTAATCAGTTCACCTATTTTAAAAATTAAATATTATGGCTAATTACCCACTACCGAAGTTCCATTTTAGTGTTGATTGGGGCGGTACACGCATCGGCTTCACGGATGTAAGCGGACTCGATATAACCAATGATGTGGTCGAATACCGCGAAGGCTCGAGCCCGGAATATCATAAGATAAAAATGCCGGGGCAGCGCAAATTCAGCAATATTTCGCTCAAACGCGGCATATTCAAATCGGATAACGAGTTTTACAACTGGTTCAATACCATCAATATGAATACCGTGGAACGCCGTGATATCACCATCAGTTTGCTTGATGAATCATTGGCCCCGGTTGTAGTATGGAAAGTTAAAAATGCGTGGCCTACCAAAGTAACCTCCACCGACCTGAAAGCCGATGGAAGCGACGTGGCTCTTGAAAGCCTTGAACTGGCACACGAAGGTTTAACCATCCAAAACGAATAATCTATGTTTGATTATCCTTTTACCGGGTTTCACTTCCTGGTGATATTCGAAATATTTCCGCAATTGCCTAATGACGCCAGTTTCCAGGATGTTACGGGATTAAGCGTGGATGTAGATCTGGATAGCTATAAAGAGGGGGGCGAGAATCGCTTTACGCACCGGTTACCGGGTCGTAGCAGGTATACTGACCTGGTTTTGAAGCGTGGGATGTCATTGGCCTCGGGCGTTCAGGCCTGGTGCCAGGACTCGATAGAAAATTTTAACTATCAGCCTACCAACCTCCTGATCTCTCTTTTGAACGAGGATCATCTGCCGGTATCGTCATGGTACGTGGTAAATGCCATCCCCATCAAATATGCTATCTCGGGATTGGATGCGACACAGAGCCAGATCGTCATCGAGTCGATAACCTTGCGGTACGAGTATTACAAATCGCTCAATGTAGCAGCCGCGGTAACCGCGGCGATCGGCGCCGTAGCCGGATTATTGGATAGCGGTGGATCAAGCCCGAGTATATCAGTGCCTTAAAGGGATTAAACCAATTAAATTTTTAACCATGCCTGTTGAAATACGCGAATTACAGATCACGACCGTCGTCCAGGACCAGGGTAACGGGAATAACTCAAGGCCCTCATCGGCCCCGGCGGCTAACCAGGATGCCATCATTGCCAAATGTGTGGAACAGGTGCTTGAAATTTTAAAGGAAAAAACTGAAAGATAATGGCCTTAGGTGAATTAAAAAAGATGAAGCTGATCGCTTACGACGATGCCGCCTTTAAAACGAAGTCGGGATTGGAGTATGAGGTATTGATCAACCCGGAAAATTACGCGCTTACGTATGAAACCATTACCAATCAAACCACAGCGCAGGGGTCAAGCGAGACCATTACTTCTTACAGCGTACGGTCGCCGCAGTCGCTTTCCTTTAAATTCCTGTTTGATGGTACCGGTGTAATAAAGAATGGCGGTTCATCGCTTTTACCCAGCGTTGCCATACCCGGTGTACCTACAAAATCCGACCTGGTTAAGGATTATGAAACCTTTAAAAGTGTCGTTTACAATTTCAATGGCGATACTCACCAGCCGCGTTTTGTACAGCTGCAATGGGGGCCTTTGCTTTACAACTGCCGGTTAACCCGGATGACGCTGACCTTCAAGCTGTTCAATCCTGATGGTACGCCATTGCGGGCCGAAGCGGATTGTACGTTCCAGGCTGTTATTGATGCACCTAAACTGGCAGCGATAACCAAGCTGAGTTCGCCCGACCTGACCCATATCAGGACAGTACGGGACGGCGACACCTTGCCGTTGCTCTGTTTCAGGGAATATGGCGACAGTAAATATTATTACCAGGTAGCGCAGTACAATGGGCTCACCGATCTTAAAACACTAAAAGCCGGAACCAAATTGATTTTTCCACCTATTGCCAAATAAATTATGCCAGTAAGCCAGACATTACCCGGAACACAGGACGTTGACCTCGTCACCTTTACCATAAAGGTGGACGGCACCCCGCTGGATTCAAGTTTCCAGGTGGTGTCGATCAATGTGAATAAGGAGATCAACAAGATCCCTATGGCAAAGCTGGTATTGTATGATGGCGATGCTGCTGCACAGGATTTCGCGGCGAGCAATAAGGATACCCTTGTACCGGGTGCTGAGATCGAAGTGACGGCTGGTTACCATTCGGATGAGGCTACCATTTTCAATGGTATAATTTTAAGGCACAGCCTGAAAATAAGAGGCTCTTCATCGCCGCTTTTAATACTTGATTGCAGGGATAAGGCAGTAAAAATGACTGTGGCCCGTAAGAACAAATATTTTTACGACAGTAAGGATAGTGATGCCATCGGGGAAATCATAGGGAACTATGGGTTGGATAGTGATATTGAAGACACCTCTGCCGAACTGGAATCCATTGTACAATATGACAGCACCGATTGGGATTTTATCCTGTCGCGCATGGAAGCCAACGGTAAGCTATGCGTGGTGGACAATGGAAAAATCACCGCCAAAAAGCCTGATTTTACTACAGATACCGTACTTGATGCCGTATTCGGTGCAACCATGCTGGAGTTTGATGCCGACCTGGACGCGCGAAATCAATATCAGAGCCTGGTAGCCAAAACCTGGGATTATGCTAACCAGGCCATCACCACTGCAAGCGCCGCTGAACCCGGTTTTGAGGAAAATGGAAATTTGGGCAGCAGTGATTTAGGCGATGTACTTGGTGTGTCAGAATACGACCTGTATTCCGGCGAAGATATCACACAGGATGAATTGCAGAATTTGGCCGATGCCCGATTGCTGAAGGCCCGCATGTCGCGTTGCAGGGGCAGGGTTCGCTTTCGCGGATATGGAGGCCAATTAAACCCCGGCGACCTGATCAATTTGGGTGGAGTAGGCGATCGGTTCAACGGAAAAGTATTTGTTTCCGGCGTGAGGCACGAGATCGTAAATAATTTTTGGGCGACCGATGTTCAATTCGGCCTTTCAAACGAATTATTTGCCAAACAGGCTGAAGTAAGTTCACCGCCTGCTGCTGATATGCTGCCCGCCATACAGGGCCTGCAAATTGGCGTTGTTACCGACCTGGAAAATGACCCTGACAGTGAAGACCGCATTCGCGTAAGGCTGCCGATCATAGATGCCAACGAAGACGGAATATGGACAAGGGTGGCATGCCTGGACGCAGGTGACACCCGTGGTACTTTCTTCCGCCCCGAAATAGGGGATGAAGTGGTGGTTGGCTTTTTAAATAATGATCCGAGGCACCCGGTTGTGCTGGGTATGCTCAATAGCAGCGCCAAGCCCGCACCGCTCCAGGCTTCAAACCAGAACGACGAGAAGGGCTATACCTCCCGCAGTGGTATGAAGATGATCTTTAACGATAAGGATAAATCCATAAAGATAGAAACACCCGCCGGTAAAAAAGTAACCATCAGCGAACAGGATGGAGAGATGAAACTGGAAGATGAAAACGGTAATTCGATCACCATGGATTCCTCAGCCATCAGCCTGGAAAGCGCCGGCGATATCAAAATAAAAGCCAGTGGAGATGTAACCATCGATGCGGCAAATATTTCAATGAGTCCTACATCCGGCTTTACCATGAGCGCCAGCGGCAGTGCCAGCATATCGGCCCCATCGCTTACGGTAGAAGGTTCAGGAACGGCCACCATCAAAGGTGGGGTAGTGATGATTAATTAGTGGAATAGTTAATTGAGTTGATTAAGTGAATGGTTGATTGAGTTAAATAATTTGATTAGATGAATTGATTTAAAAAATTGATTGACAGAATAATAAACCAATATAACCAATACAACTAATACAACCAATACAACAACAAACCAATAAACCAAAACAAATGCCCTTTGCAGCCCGAATATCAGATATGCACGTTTGCCCTATGGTTACAGGAGTGGTACCTCACGTAGGTGGACCGATCCTGCCGCCGGGTACACCGACTGTACTGATAGGGGGCTTGCCGGCAGCTTGCCTGGGCGATATGTGTACCTGCGTTGGCCCGCCGGATGTGATTTCTAATGGCTCATCAACGGTACTAATTGGGGGCAAACCCGCGGCGCGAATGGGCGACCCTACGGCGCATGGCGGTTCGATAATACTCGGTTGCCCAACAGTAATAATAGGAGGATAATATGGCAGATTCATTTTTAGGAACAGGCTGGAGCTTTCCACCGGCATTTGATAATGGCTCTAAAACCACGGTAATGACCAGCGATGAAGCCGACATACACCAGAGCCTGCAAATACTGCTGGCAACACGCAGGGGCGAAAGGGTAATGGTACCCGACTACGGCTGCAACCTGGACGAGATGGTCTTCGAGCCCATGACGACCACTTTTAAAACCTATATCGCTGAGATGATAAAAACGGCTATACTTTATTATGAACCACGTATCGACCTGAACGGTGTGCAGGTGGATGACAGCAATGAAACCAATGGCGTTATCCTGCTGATCATTACCTACACTGTACGCACTACCAATACGCGGTACAACTTTGTATATCCATATTATAAAAACGAAGGAACAGACATACACTGATGGCAAATACTTGTTTCGATCCCCGGCTTTTAACTTACAACGGTACCAGTCAACCACAGCGTGCCCTTGATGCCCTGGTGGCGCATGCCGCGCAGGTAGATGAGCGCACTATGGCCGACCTGATCCTGTTCACCAAAAAGTATGGTGCTTACTTAAACTATTATGGTCTCACCAATACCATCACCGGCGATTGGCAGGGCCTGATGAGCAATGATGTAGCCGTAGTGATTGCTGCCATAGCCGATTGGAAAACAAAAGATTATGCCCCCTTTATTAAATATTTGGATGATACCATAACCAGCGATACTACTGATACCGATGCAAAAAATCATTTTAAAATACTCTTTGATTTTGTGTTCTCGCTGGCATCCGCGCTGGATACTTCTTACAGGCAGCTTGGCTCCGATATCGATTTTTATACCTATCTGTCGGTATCTGTTTCATCCGGCCTGGCTGCGCCGCTAAGTGTTTTATCTCAATATTATAACTCATTTATCGCGGCTTCACTTATCACCCAAACATCCACGCTTACAGACCCTTTGACGCCGGTTGACAAACTTGTTTTGGCCCAGAACTTTGATATCACCAAACTGAGTGATCCGTTCATCCTCAATCCGCCGGTAATAGCGTATCCTATTACTTTAACCGGTGTGGTTCAGGACGATATTCATCACATTCTCACCCATAACTTATTTACAGGCGCTTTGCAATCTTTCCTGGATGCGGTGATCAATATTGTAAGCCGTACGCCCGATTTCCTGGCTCAAACATTATCAAATTATCCGTCGCATGCGCCGCACTATGCATTGTACCTCGCTTTTTTAAAGCTCTTCAATTTTGCGCAGCAGCACCTGAACGGTTATACCCAAAAACATCTTGATTTCTATTATAAAGAGGTTCTGGATTTAAATAATAACATCGCGGCAGCCGATTATGTGCACCTGGTATTTGAATTGCAAAAGAACATCAATCAGCATTTATTACCTGCCGGGACTTCCTTCAAAGCCGGAAAGGATGCCAATAATAACGACCTGTTTTATTCATTGACAGACGACCTGGTTGTTCAAACAGCACAGGTACAGGCATTAAAATCGATCTACCTCAATAAAGACATCACGCCGATAACATTATTTGCGTCACCTGTTGCCGATTCGGAAGATGGGCAGGGAGCTAAATTATTGTCTGCAGATAACTCCTGGTTTCCGTTCGGTAATCCTAAAAACATTGATCAGGCAGCCATTGGTTTTGCCCTTGCTTCAAATGTGCTTTATTTAAATGAAGGCACACGGGCTGTTACGCTCACTTTCAACTGCGACAGTTTAGCCGGGATATCTGCAAACGATCTGAACAATATGTTCAGCATAAAACTTACCGGGAAAAAGGACTGGTACACCGTAGATAGTTATAACGTTCCGGCAATCAGTGGCAACTCTTTCTCTATAACCTTTACATTGGCAGGCGATGCTCCGGCGATCGTCCCTTATTCCTCCAAGATACACGGAGGTAATTTCACACAACAGCTGCCTATGGCACAGGTGAACCTGTCTGCCTACGCATCTTACCAAAAAATAAAAATACCACGCATCAGTTCGGTAAGTATCACAACGCAAGTAACCGGTGTGAAGAACCTGGGCCTGCAGAATAATGATGGCAAGCTGAATACATCTAAGCCGTTTAAGCCATTTGGAGACTTCCCGAATGATTCAGCATCATTCATAATCGGCAGTAAAGAGATATTTCAGAAAAAATTGAGTGCGTTGTCTCTTGTTTTTGACTGGCAGCCCCTGGCACCGGTAGCCAATGAATTATCTGGTTTAAAAGATTATGTTACCAGGTCCTTTACCTCGCTTGCTTTAGAAAACGCTTCCGCATTTAATGCGCTTAATTCAGCGGTATCTATTGCAGGCTCGCCACCAAATCCAAGTATGAAAATATCTGGATTGGTACAAGGCAATTGGAAACCTTTAACAGGACAGGGCGCAGTTCGTTTATTAAGTGCAAACACTGATATTAGTTCCGGACTAGGTGATCTGGCACAATCTCCCGCAGATTTTACTCCCAATTCCGACTATGCCGTTACGTCGGTAGATGGGTTTATCAGGCTTCAGCTTATAGGAAGCGATTTTAGTCTAAGCACATTCCTGGGTCGAATTCAACCACCATCAATAAGTACGGTTCCTGCCGGTAGTGCAACATCCGCAGCAACCGGTTTTAAGGTTGATAAAGTAACGATGCCTGTTCCCGACCCGCCGGTAGCAAGGTCGGTTTCGATAACTTATACAGCTTCAGATACCATTAAGTTCGATGCCGGTGCTTTTGATAGTCGTACCAATTTCTATTACCACATCGAGCCTTTTGGCTTCCGCGAAATGCATCCGGCTATCAGCAACACCCCGCTTAACCTGTTACCGGTGTTTGATCTCGAAGACGGAAAAGCCAATGATGATGGCGGTGAACTATGGATAGGCCTTGCCAATGCATTACCTGCCGAAACATTCTCCATATTGTTCCAGGTATCCGATGGCAGTGCCAACCCGCTGAAGAATATGACGGAAGTGGATTGGTTTTATCTGAATGAAAATAACTGGCTGCCATTTGATAAGCAATCGGTTACCGATCAAACCAATAATCTTACCCGCTCTGGCCTCGTGATCGTTAATGTGCCTGCTGATGCCACCCTCGATAACACTCGCGCAGATGCCGGACTGCTTTGGATCAAAGCCGTAGTGCAGCACGATACGGATGCCATATGCAATTTAATTGCAGTCGACACCAATGCTGCCAAAGCGCAATTTGTGCAGAATGTAGCTAACAATATCGTATTTACCCAGGCAATTCAACCCAACACCATCAGCAAGCCTGCGGTAGCGGACGCTGCGCTCAAGAAGATACAGCAGCCATATGGCTCATTCGACGGGCGGCCGACGGAAACAAACGACCAGTTTTACCTCCGCGTAAGCGAACGGCTGCGCCACAAACGCAGGGCGATTACCATGTGGGACTATGAGCGATTGACCTTGCAATATTTCCCGCAGGTATTCAAGGTAAAATGCATTAATCATACCGGCTTTGTATTGGATGAAAAAACCAACCAACAAAAATATACCGAAACGCTGGCAGGGCATGTAATGGTGATAACTATACCAGATCTAACTAATTTAAATAGGACCAACCTGTTACGGCCCTACACCAGCATTGGTTTATTAACCGAGATACAGGAGTATTTGCAGGGCATCACCTCGCCATTTGCGAAATTGAATGTTTGCAATCCTCAATTCGAGGAAGTACAGTTTGATTTCCAGGTAACCTTCCGCGAGAATTTCGACCCGACCTTTTTTACCGGGCAGCTCATTACGGATATCGAGCAATTCCTTACTCCATGGGCCTATGGAAACCCGCAGGCGATCTCATTTGGCAATACCATCGAAAAATCAGTGGTGCTGAATTTTGTTGAAGAAAGATATTATGTAGACTTCGTTACCTGCTTCAAAATGAACCAGGTAATCCTGCGTGACGGTGCAACAATACAACAGGCGCTGTTTGATATTGATGAAGCCGTGGCCAGCACGGCGCGCTCCATACTGGTATCCTATTCCAACGAGGTAACCAAGGTAAAACACATTATTAATTCACCCGCAAACTGTGATTGCAATGGCTGATCAAAAAGTGATATTGAAAAACCCGGGGCTCACCCAAGACCAGGATTATGCTTTTCTGAGGCAGGCGGGACTTACCTATATTGAAAATTTAGGGAGCGACCAATGGACAGATTATAATGAACACGATCCCGGTATTACCATTCTGGAGGCGCTGTGCTATGCCATTACCGAACTGGGCTACCGTACCGAATTACCTATGCAGGATCTGCTTACCGATCCTAATGGTAAAATCCCGTCTTCACAGGCACTCTACACCGCAAAAAATATACTTACACAGGCCCCATTAAATATTGATGATTACCGCAAGTTGCTGATCGATATCGTAGGGGTACACAATGCCTGGTTATTAACGGATGATTCTTATACCGTTAATAATCAAACAGTGCCGGCAGGTGAAATAGGCGTTTTTGCTGATTGCAAGTTGGATGCCTTGTCTTATACGTCTACACCGCATCCCATATATTTATCAGGATTGTTTAAGGTATTGCTGGATTTGGATAATGACGAGAAATTTGGCGATCTGAATAACGGAGAACTGCAAGTGCTCAACCCCAAGTCCGGGCCATTTAATGCCGGGGTGGTAAGTCTTACCGTGATCTTCCCGGTATGGAACGATGCCACGGTTGCGGCCCTGCTAAGTGCTGATCCGGCTTCGATCAACACCGTGAGCAGTACTTTCCATGCTGGGGATACCATCGCAATCAGCATTACTTTTTCATATACAGCTGCAAGTACCCCAGATACCATAACCCTTGACGGCATAATTAATATCGACCTGCAGCCCGCCGGGCAAAAAGTGGAGCAAAGCGACGTGCAATTGTTTTTTACACAGGAGTTTGCAACCCAGGTAGTCAACCTGTACCTGTTGAAAATTCAGCAGTCGCAAAAGATATTTAAAACAGCGATCCGCGCACTAAACGAGAACCGCAACCTGTGCGAAGATTTTGTAAGCGTAACCACCATCAAGGACGAAGAAATAGCCATTTGCTGCGATATCGACGTTGAGCCTTCGGCAGATATGGAGCAGGTGCAGGCCGATGTGTTTTTCGCGATAGAAGAATACATGGACCCGTCAGTCAACTTTTACCTGTTGAGTGAAATGCAGGCAAAAGGTTATACCACGGATGAAATATTTGAGGGCCCTGTTTTGCAGCATGGCTTTATCGATACTGCTGAACTGGAACAAACACAATTGCGGCAGGAAATATACGCGTCGGATATCATCAGTCTCATTATGGATGTGAAAGGCGTATTGGCTGCACGCAACTTTATGATGACTAAATACGGTACCGATAATAAACCGGTGCCCGGCCAAAGCGGTAAAAATTGGTGCATGCCTATTTCATCCGGCTGCAAGCCAGTTTTTTCTGAGACCAAATCGAAACTGTTATTCTTTAAAAACCAGTTCCCATACCTGCCTTCGTTACTGGAAGTGCGCGATATTTTGCATTGGCTGCGTGCGGTAAAGGCCCGCAACAAGCTATCGGGCCATGCCGATGATCTGCCTATCCCGGCAGGTAAGTATTTTCCACTGGATAGTTACACGTCCATCGAGTACTTATTCCCGCAGACTTATGGGGTTGGTGCAGCCGGACTTCCTGCAACTGCCGACAACGCGCGCAGGGGGCAGGCAAACCAGCTAAAAGCTTACCTGTTGCTGTATGACCAGTTACTGGCCGACTTTTTCGCGCAGTTAAAAAATGCCAGGGAGCTATTCTCTACTGATGTAACCAAACAAACTTACTACGCCCAATTTTTGGGGACGATAAAAGATATTCTACCTGTTTACAAGGCGGATAGCGCTTCCAAAACCATTCAGCAACTAGTGATGCAAAACCAGGATTCAGCGGTTACTACTGTCAATAACTGGCAGCAATTATATGAATCGAATGAAACCTTTTTAGATCGCCGCAACCGTTTCCTCGATCATATGATGAGCCGTTTTGGTGAATCATTCAATCAATACGTATTGTTGATGTACTCGTTGGATTACACCACTCAACAGGAAAAGAATATCGACCCACCGGCCCTGATCGAAAGTAAAATTCAATTTTTACAGGACTATCCTGTAATGAGCTACGCCAGGGGCAGGGCTTATGACTACTTCCCGCAGAATACCGATTTTACGGTTGATACCACGCGGCTTTGGGATACCGATAATGTATCGGGTGTGGAAAGAAAGCTGTGTCATTTAGGTGGGATCGAAAAATACATTCGCCGGTTTTTGTATTGCCTCGGTACGGCTACCATTGTGCCTACAAGCGATACGCCACCCAAATTTCAATTCTCATTCAGCAATCTGCACGGCGGCACACTGACTTCGGTAGCCATTTTTGATACCACTGATGCCCTGAACAATTCCCTGCCTGCATTTATGGACTTGGTATTGGCCGGAAGGAATTTCCTGGTAAGGGCGAACGGGACAAAGTTTGTTATTGCTGTACAGGATGATAGTGAAACCGACCTGGCTGTAAGTAATGACTTCGCTACGGAAGATGCTGCGAATACGGCTTTAACTCAATTTATTACTGAATTTAACAATGAATGTGATGCGGAAGGATTACACCTCATCGAGCATATCCTGTTAAGGCCGCGTAATAACCTGTTTGCACTTGCGCCGGTATGCCTCGACCCAAATTGTGATTTTTGTGGTGAGCAAGACCCTTATTCATTCAAAATATCAGTGGTGCTGCCTTACTGGCCGCAGCATTTCCAGAGCATGGCTTTTAGGAATTATTTTGAGGACATCGTAAGGCAGGAGATGCCGGCACACACCATGGTAAAGGTTTGCTGGATAAACGATTCATCCATGTATGTATTTGAAAATGCTTACAAAGCATGGATCACCGCGCTGGCAAATTATGCATTTGATAATACCCTGGTACCAGCCTTTCAAACCGCGAACGATACGCTTTTGCAGCTGCTGTTTACTTTACATAGCGAATACCCGGTAGCCACTTTGCACGATTGTGATGAGAGCGTGGATACCAACCCGGTAATGCTGGGGAAAACAATTTTAGGATCTTTAAAAAGTTAGATATATGGCAAATCCGATAGAATACATTGTGTTCGAAGCAGATCAGGTGCTCACCAATGACCACCTTAATGAAACCTTTAACTACCTGGACCAGCAAGACCGCTGGACACGAAACAAGCTTATTGGTATAGGCATTGTTTGCGGGCTGGATATTACGCTCAATCCGGGCGTTATACAGGTAGGCAAGGGCTGCGGGGTTACCTCACAGGGATATTTGATCACGCAGGACGTGGCGCAATACACCTATTACATGCCATACGCAGCGGTGGATGTGCCCAACGATTTGCCGTTTCAATACCCCAATGGCGACCTGCCATTCTACAAGCCTTTCTGCACCGGCAAGCAGGTATGGTTGCTGATCACGGATGATCAATTTACTGCCATGGAAGCCGCGCAGCAACAGGCCGCTCTGACCATCTCCTCGGCACCGGCTAACTTTTTGACGGATTATGTAGTTGCCCTATTTTTAGAGATGGCCGAAACCGACCTGAAGAATTGCGATATGCTGGATTGCAATAACAAAGGCGAAAAGATGACGCTGCAGGTACGTCCGTTACTGGTTGCTAAAAAAGATCTCCCCGGCGCCGCACCGGTGAATACCATCGACAACTCGTTCCTGCATAATATTCATTTGAACCCCGGGTTATTTCAGCGCCAGGCACTTCAATCGACAACATTCGCAGACGCGCCAACCCTTAGCGTCAACCCGACATTGAATATCAATCCTACTTTATTAAATACAACTTTAATAGATCCTATATTCCATTTAAATCCGCTTTTGCCGATCGGTAAGGCTCCGCAGGTATCCCTTAAACGTTTTAATGTGCCTTATGCCGATCTGAATGGTTCGGACGATGTGATCAACGCTTTTGCCGCTTTGGTTGACGATACCACCTTGACCCAATTGTCAACGGCTTTAAGTAACAGCTATACCAATTTCAATTCGATTCTGAATGTCAGCACCAATCCATTCACAGGCTTGCTGACTACCTTGCAGGGTTACCGCGATAATATCCTACAGAACAGCCCCGAATTTATAGAGTACTTCTATGATTTTATCGATGACCTGGTAAAGGCCTTCAACGAATTTTTACTCAAGGTAACCAACGTAATTTCCACCTGCTGCCCTGATGAGAACCTGTTCCCGCTACACCTCATCTTAGGGGATGCGTCGTTGGCTACCAATAAATTGGTAAAGGATTCTTACCGCACTTATTTTATGTATTCTCCATTGTTTGCAAAAATGGGAAGCGAGTCGACCGAGGTATTGTTCCTGTTCAATCGTATGGTGATCATGGTCAATCAATTCACCACCCAGGCGCAAACCCAAATCTCAACTTTACTATTGATACGGCAATTGGTGAATATAAAAGTCACCCCCAGCCAGTATCAGAAGCCATGGCTTTCTGACAGGGCGATCCCGTACTATTACAACGTTAATGTAAGCGGCCGGGAATTATATAAATCGTGGAACTATTACAAAACTATTAACGGGCTCGCTACGCTTAATTTAAGCTATAATTCGACCCAATACAACAGTAACCCGGCAGTAACACAGCCGCTGTTATTTGATATAGAGCAATACAATTTCTTTAGGGTTGAAGGGCATATCGGCCTGAATTATCAGACCGTTTTATCAAATCTTCTCAATCAACGGCAAAACTTTAACCTGCCTTTTGATGTGATGGCGATCTCAGCTGACCTGTTGAGCTCGACAGTAGGATTGCCAAGCTGCAATTTCCAGGATTTGGAAACGGGGTATAAATTGATTTTGAGCGAAGCGGCATGTAAGATACATACTACGTATTGCTTCATCACCAAAATGCCATACACTCCGCCGCCACCAAGAACAGGCCCGATATTTACCGGGACTCTATTGAACACCAGCACATTGACATTGTTAAAAGACAATGCCCCGGTATTGGCGGTAAACCCCACGATTCTGGAACATGCAGCAGCTAAGCCGCGTGCCGCAAAAAGCGCAAAAGACACGGGCGCTACCGGCATAACAGCTACGGTACCACCGGGTGTGATAGCACAAAACCCGGTATTGGCAACCGGCGTTACCAGCACACTTCCTCCGGGCATCATTTCAGAGAACCCGGTATTAGCAACCGGTGTTACAGCCACTATCCCTACAGGTACGATCTCTCAAAACCCGGTAAGTACTGTCGGCACCAGCACAGGAGCCACGATCAACCTTAATAATGCCATTGACTTCTCTACCTTCAAACTGAACCTGGCCGCTACACTTGAACCTGTTGCCGTACTCAATTCAGCCTACAAAAAGGGCGACTTTATGCGTACTTACTGCGTGCCGTCAGCGAATACGATAGGAAGTGGCTATTTAGCAGCTTTAAGCAGCACAGGGGTATTTACTAATCCTATCCAGATCGATCAAAGCAATCCGTTAACCATAGCTTACTTTTATTTTTTCCAGTACGTGGACGCGGTGGAACAGTTGATGCTGGTGTTGAATACCAATACGCTCGACACCATTGACATGACGGCATTCGGCCAGCAGTACCTTGGCTATTTGGGCAGCACTACCTTAACCATTGCGTTCCTGACAGCAATGGCGGAACAAAATGCCACCACTCCGGGTGCTGTCGCGAGTCCTTTTGTTACCCTTGCGGAGGATCTGCAATTAGATGCACTGATCTCTGAACTGGATGTGCTTACTTCCATCTGTATTGATGAACGTTTGCAGGTACTAAAAGATGAGTACACCCGCAGGTTGACACAGTATCAACAACAGCATACGTTTTTGAATTACTATAAAAATCACCCCGGGCTTGAACACAAAGCAGGCGTGCCAAAAGGAGGGACGCTGGTACTGGTTTATCATACCGCCCCTGCGACTACGCCAACAGCACCGACCGGGCCAATTTTAACAGGCCCGATATTGACCGGGCCAATACTAACCGGCCCGATTTTAACAAATCCGGTTCTAACCAATCCGGTGGCCACAAATCCTGTTGCCACCAACCCGGTACTAACCAATCCAGTATTGACGAATCCTGTCGTTACGAATCCTGTTTTGACTAACCCGGTGACTACGAATCCCGTTTTGACTAATCCGGTAGTTACCAATCCGGTCTCAACTAATCCTGTTTTGACGAACCCTGTTACCACAAATCCAGTGACTACTAATCCTGTTCTCACTAACCCGGTAACGACCAACCCCGTGTTAACCAATCCAGTGACTACCACGCCGGTTCTGACTAATCCTGTCTTAACAAACCCGGTTTTGACAAATCCTGTTACTGCTCCTGTCAAAGCGGCGCCTGTTTTAAACAACCCTGTGCTTACGCATCGTGCATTGGCGGGCCAAACTTTAAGTACTACCATCACGGCCAACCCGGTTCTGACGAGCACTATTTTGAATCACCCCATCGCGACTGCGAATCCGGTAGTATCTTCCGCGCCAACCCTTGATGCAAATACATTAAACCTATTGAGAACTTATGTGACCAACCTGCAGGATACATCCGACCAAAAACAATTGCTGATCAACCTGCTGGCCAATCAACCTGTTGCGGTAGCGCAACCTCAATACCAGTTAGACGACGGTGCGGTAATAGCTGACTTCTACATCCCATACCTGTGCTGTTCGGATTGTCCGCCAATGGCCTACATCGGTCCGCCAGCGCCGGTAGAACCGCCACCGGTTACAGACAAGCCAACCTTCCAGATGGCCACCACCTTTTGTGATAATGACACCAAGCCTTCGCCGATCACTGTATCAGCGCCCGGAGGTACATTTAATACCGTGAAAGGGCTTGATGGTGTTAAGCTGGCTTTTGTTCCCGCTACGGCAGGGGCAGGAACCTACAATATCGTTTATACTTTGAATGGCGTAGATTCCGATCCAACTGTTGTTACGGTGTTGCCGACACCTGTAAGCACGTTCACTTTTAAATCCGTAGCCGCACCAGCAGCTTTCCAGGCAACATTTACGCCAGATAGTCAAGATAAGAGCTTCACTTACCAATGGACATTTGGGCCCGGATTTAAGCCGCAAACATCTACTGATGCAGTGCCGGTAGTAACTGTTCAAATCGATCCGACAGGTGCACAAACAGCAACTTTTGCAACCTTGCTGGTATCAAATGGCAATTGCAGTATCGGTAAGCCAGTCAATGTGGTTCTGGCAATATCGCCTAATGGTGTATTTATTCCTGCTGCCGGTCCTCAGAAAACCATTAAAAGCAATGTTACAAAAGCTCCGGTAACAGCGGCATCTGCAAAAGCAACGCCGGCCAAAGCCGCTCCGGCAAAAGCCAGCCCGGTAAAGGAAACTCCGGCTAAAAAGGCTCCCATAAAATCGGCTTCAGCAAAGGCTGTTCCGGCAAAAGTCGCCCCTGCTAAAAAAGCGCCTGCTAAAGCTGCACCGGTAAAAAAGGCGGCCCCAAAAAAGAAAAAGTAATGAAGTCAAAATCATGAGAAACTGATGTCGAGGCATATCATCCATAAGCAAAAAGTCACTTTGCAGTTACCAAAGGGTGCGGATGCGCATTTTTTTCAAAACTGTGTGAGTGACTTGCTGCATAACCAATTGCATGAGCAGCTCGAAACCTTGCTTGATGGATTATTTCCTTCGGATAAGATCATACGCATCGATTCATTACAGCTTGACCTCGGAAGCTTAAATCCTCGGAACTTTGAACAAGAGTTTAAGGATGAGTTTATTAAAGCGCTCACAAAATCCCTGGCAGCAAAGCAGGATATTCTGAATACCACAAATGATGAAGAAGTGCTGAGCGGTACACAATCATTGGTGCATACTTTCATTTATTTCCTTCAAAAAGGTTACTTACCCTGGTATCATATTGCGGATAAAAAAACCGAATTAGAACAGGAACTATTGGTTAATTTTTCGGCCAAAGAATACGATTACGTTTTAGATTGGCTGAGAGATAACTATCAGCATGATCCGGTAATTGTAAAACGCCTTGTCCGCCAGTTCTCAGATGCCTTACTTGGAAAACTGTTTTCTGCTGTAAGGCCCTCAGTTAATAATGAAGAAGATTTTGTATTGGTCTGTAAAGATTATGAATACCTGTTGAAAGTTTATTTGAAGATGCGTCCCGGAAGAGACGAAATACAGGAGCATGTATTTTATGCCCTGTTAAATAATGCCTTGTTAAATAATAAGGACAGTGCCTGGGCTTTTCGCGCATTGAGGTCTTTGAAGGATTACTTCAATATCAAAACCGCTCTTATAGCAGCGATCAATGAGCGGGAGATAGCAACTGGTATTAAAACGAAAATTGTCAGGGAAGCCGTTAAGGACTTTAAAGTGTTTCTAAAGAAAAATGAGCCTGTCAAACAGGATAGTCCAAAAGCAAAAAGAAAAGCTGATCACGTTGAGACGCCGGATGATCAGCTTTATGACAATGGTAAAGAGCTGACCGTTGGATGGTCGCGTGATAAGAAAGAAAAATGGCAGGCGGAAGAAGATACATTGTATGTAAACAACAGCGGGGTAGTGATACTTCACCATTTCCTCAAACCATTTTTTGAGGGCTTGAAATTATTGGCCGATGGTAAATTTATCAATGATACCGCTCATCAGCGTGCGGTGTTGCTGTTATATTACCTGGCTACAGGCGATGTTAAAGTTCCGGAGTTTGACTTGCCCCTGCAAAAGATACTTTGCGGCTATCCGCTTGAGAACACTTTGCCCGTCAGTATCAAATTAAGCAGGAAAGAAAAAGCGGAATCGGAGAAATTGCTTAAGACGGTTATCGATTACTGGCCGCCTCTAAAAGGGACATCGGTAGAAGGTTTGCGGAGCACTTTTTTCCAGCGTGATGGAAAGCTACTGACTACGGAGAACGGCTGGTTACTGACAGTAGAGCAAAAAACGGTGGATATCCTATTGGGAAAATTGCCCTGGGGTTTTTCAACCATTCGCTTACCCTGGATGGAGCAAATATTAAATGTGGATTGGTATTAAATAGATTGATGCATAAAGAAAAGCAGATAGCCCGTTCCGGAGATACTTATAAAAAGAATCAGGGCGTTGGCGGTTCCTTTTTTCAGCCGACAGTGCAGGCGAAATCGGAAGCCAATAAGTCTGATAAGCACGGTCTTAAAATGGATAAACCGACATTTTTTAGCCCGGCGAATGATGTCCAAAGAAAACTAGGTGCGGGCGGCGGGCTTACAAACACCGGGCATCAGGAATCGGTTCCGTCCATCCAGCGTAGTCCAAACCCTCCCGGCTGGGATGACTTGCATAATTATAAACACCCGGGCTCGGTAAAGGTAAGGCTGACACATTTTAAAACATCAAATGCGGCCGGCGACCCTTTTAACGATTACGCGGCAAAAGCGAAATCAATGTTGCAGGAGCATAACCTGGGATTGGATATTGTGGAGGGAGGGGATATTGATTTTCAGACACCCTTGCAGGATATGGACGATGTGAAGAACTTAAGAATGGCAGCGCATAACAAATTTCAGGATACCACACCCAGGCTGCCGGTTATAAGTGCAGTCTATTCGAGCGTAAAGGGTTTTGATGCCAGCGATTTGAACGGGCAGGCAATTAAAAATACGGATTGGCTACCCTTTGTGATATTGAACTCGGCAAACAAAAGTGCAGACAGCGTTACGTTGCTTCATGAGGCTGGTCACGCTGCCAACGTTCCGGGTAATACTGATTTGCCCGTGGGGCCGAATGATATCGTTGAAAACTTTATGCTTTATGGAAACAACCGGACTGATATGCTTAAGCAGCAGGTTATCGCTTTGGCTACCGCATATTTTTCGGGATAAAATTTATTGATGATGGAAACACTGAGAGTTAAAAAAGAGAACCCGGTTACTTCAGGCAATAAGACTGCTCACAGTTTTATACAACCCAAATTGACCATTAATCAACCGGGAGACAGCTATGAACGCGAAGCTGATGCGATGGCAGAACATGTAATGAGTTCACGCGCACAAACAAGCCAACCATTTTTTAGGCCCGCAGAAAACAGTGTGCAACGCAAATGCCAGCAATGTGAAGAGGAGGATAGTCACGTACATCGTAAAGAGAACTCCACGGCTGAAGTGCAGGGCGATAATAACCTGGATAATTATGTTTCCACATTAAGTTCATCGGGGCAATCGTTGCCGCAACATAGCCGTAGTTTTTTTGAACCCCGTTTCGGCCATGATTTTTCAAACGTGCGTGTCCATACCGATTCGGCAGCGGCAAAATCAGCTCAATCTATTAATGCGCTGGCTTATACTACAGGCAATAATATTGTTTTTAACAGCGGGCAATATTCGCCTGATAGCGAAAGTGGTAAACGGCTGATGGCCCATGAACTGACCCACGTAGTACAGCAGGTAGGGTCAGAAAATCTACAGAGAAAACCGGGACCGAATGTGTTCAGAACGGTATCGCATTTTACGCAGTGCCCCCCTAACGCTAATGGTTCGCCGGCAGATTCGACTGATGAACAGGCAAAAGTGGATGCCCGGGCACAGGAAATGGCAACTACGGCAGCAGATCTGACAGCAGCCAATCCGGTTGATCCTGATACGCTTGCAAAGTTTACGACAAGATTTGGATCGCCGCCGGCAGTGGGCACAAGTTTTATGAACAGGCTGACGGGTAAATTGGCAAAAACCGCAGACGATGCATTGAATGGGGAATTGAATATTCTTTCACGACGATACAGGATGGTTGCCCGGATGTTTAGTCAGCCAGTAGCTTACAGATGTATTGGCGGACATAGCTCTTTCGGTGGTTGTGAACCCCCATTCTGTGATGACGTTTTTGCATGGTCATGCCGGGGCGTTGGGGCTATATTTTTGTGCCCGACTTATTGGACAGGTACCGCCAGTACAGATGAACGCGCCGCCGTATTGGTTCATGAGGCATTCCATATCAACTTTGGGACGGAAAGTCCAAGGCAGATTGGTGATGTTGGTGATCAGGAACTAAGCGGAAGCGGAAAAAACTACCTGATTGCAGACTGCTACGGTGGTTTCGCGGCTGATCTTTCAGGTGTTACTAATCCTGCTGATACTTGTCCTGCACCGTGAATTTTTAAAATAAGAATACATGAACTTACAGAAGGCAACTACAAGCGAAAAGGTACAATTATCAGGAACAGTGGCCGGTAAGAAAGGGACATTTTTTCAACCTAAGCTAAATATAAATCAGCCAAATGATGTATATGAGCGGGAAGCGGATAATGTCGCCGATAAAGTAATGCAGGCGCCAATTGGGGATGCTTTGCAACATGGTTTTTTTAAGCCTGCGCCCGTAAACATCAACCGTAAATGCCAGGACGGTGAAGCCGGAAGAAGATTAATGGGGCATGAGTTGACACCTATAGTGCAGCAAAATAATTCGCAGGCTTCGTCAAAAATTATTCAACGACAAGATGACGCCCCCCACGCCAGTAATTTGCAAATAACAAAAAGGCTCGAGTTACCGGCGCCTGCAGATAGTTTACCCGCTGTCGAGAGTTCGCCGGAGCACCACGAAGCTGAAGGCGCACATTTAGGTGTTGATCTTGCAAGCGGGGCTTCCGCAAATCCGGCCTTGTCTTTAACACCACAAACCTATTCGTTTTCACTGGTGTGCAGGGATTGTAATTTATATTCCGGAAGTGATGATGCCCCGATCAGCTTCGACTTTATACACGAACCTAATTTTCAGTTATCGTTATCTCCCGACCCACATAGCGCCCAAATTTACCAGGCGGCAGTAAGCCTGGTAAATATTCATTTCAGAAGGCATAGACAGGAATTTATAGAAGTGGGCTTGTCACCGCAACTTGCTTATGCGCAGCCATCAGGAACATTGACGGCCGGAGCGCAGGTACAGGTAGAGTGGCATGTCACCAGCAGGTTTTCACTAACGGCCAGTTCGGCTATAAGCGCGACTAGGCATGATGATTCCGCACCTCCGGATTACGGTTCTGTTCCACTGGGTACGGGACATGGGTTAGATTGGTCATGGGCTCCTCTTTCAATCGGGGCATTGGTACATTTTGATTAATAAAAAGAAAGGAATTTTTATGCAAACCTCAGAAAACAAAATCGCTAACCAGCCTAATGCATGGGCTAAAAATGCTCCTGGCCGACCTCCCTTTATACAGCCTAAGCTTTCTGTAAACGAGCCTGGTGATAGATATGAGCAGGAAGCCGACCATATGGCCGATCAGGTAATGCGCATGAGCGATGCATCAATCGGGCGGTCTTCTTTTTTTAGACCGTCAGAGTCAACAATACAACGGAAATGCCAGCAATGCGAGGAAGAAGAAAAGCTGCAAAGAAAAGAAAGCTCGGAGGCAGAAGTGCAAAGTAATGGTGAATTGGATAACTATGTTTCTTCATTGGGTTCGTCGGGCCAGCCGCTGCCTGAGAGTAGCAGAAATTTTTTCGAGCCTCGTTTTGGTCACGACTTTTCTAATGTAAGGATATATAATGACGCTAATGCGGCCCGATCAGCAAAATCTATTAGCGCACATGCCTATACAACAGGTAATAATATCGTCTTTAACTCCGGTCAATTCTCACCGGATAGTGACAATGGAAAAAGATTAATGGCTCATGAATTAACTCATGTGGTACAGCAAGGGCAAGCATCCCAACAGGTGCAGCGTGATTTTGCAGTCGAATCGCCAAATCCCGGGGCCGAAGCACCCGTACTTACGGATGAGCAGATCCAGGCCGCGATCCGGTTTAATACGCGACGCTTTGAATTGCATGATGGATGGGAAATATCGTTAACCCGGGATGTCCTGGGACTGGAAACGGAACCTGCAGTTGTTGATGCTGATCTCATCAATGCGATTGCAGCCTACCAGGCCGAAAACAATATTACTGCAGATGGTAAGCTTGGGCCGGTTACAGCTTCGAGATTATCCCGGGAATTATTTCATGAAGGCAAAAGCCTGCCGGCTGGGGCAGACCGACGTGAGATATTAGATTCCTCCCGCAGGATGGGAACGCGTGCGATGTCGATAAGGGTAAATCAGCCCGCAACTAAAAATGATGATTTAGGAAGCGCCAATTATGGCGTGATGTGGGATATTCCAGATCGGAGCGCCAATGGCTTTGTAATACAGCATGTGACACTCCGGGGCAATATACAAGATTGTACAGGCGCTGCAGCTGCCATGAACCTGGACGTATTTGCAGGAAATGACAATTATTGGGAAGTTTGGCGGGTTATTAATGGAAGTGTACAATGTGGCACATTAACCGGCCCATGCCAAAATTCGGATGATACTTTTGGAACACCTACTCAAAATGCCGGTACAAGAGGCACAGTGACAGAAACGGGACAGGTAAGTTTTTATCCTGATTATGTATTGGATGCCAATTGGATAACCGGCGGCAATCACCCGGCGCTTGATCTGCCGCACAGAGACACCGCACCCCCATTTTGGAATGAAGGAGAAACCATGCGCCACCAGATGGTTATTAATTATGACGATTGCGCCCATACCCCTGCAGTAGTAACCTCAACCCCTCATTGACATTAAAATGATGTATGCTTAAAAATATTCACACCTACATACAGTCTTTTGCCACCTATCTTTCTCAGGTACTGCAGAAACAATATAACGGTGATTGGCCGCTGGATGGTTTTATTGAACAATCGCACAAAGAATTCAATAAATACGGTGTTAATTTATTTGCAGACGAAAGTCTGCTTTTTTTGATCGTTTATATCCCGCATATCTACCCGGATTTTTATGATTCGATAATCAAAGGTGCTCTGCCGCAAGGGGGAGATTTTGCAGAGTTCGGCGGCGTACGCGGCAGTAATCACCGTGGATTATTACCCACCGGCGAAACAGCCCAGTTTATACTTGCCGGTAACGACATACCGCAACGCTTATTGGTTCAGCAACTGCTTACAGAAGGCACGCTTGTAAAACAGGACATAATTTCTCTCGAGACTGTAAAGGAAGGCGAGCCAATCATGAGCGGCCGCCTGATACTAAACCAGGAGTGGATCAACCGGATCATATCCGGTGCAGAGGTTGCTCAGAAATTCAGCCCTGATTTCCCTGCAAAGAAAATAAGCACAGCTATGACCTGGGACGACCTGGTATTGAATAATTACACCCAGGCTCAATTGAATGATATCATAACCTGGGTGGCGCACAATGAAACCCTGATGCAGGACGAAGTATTGAAACGGAAAATAAAACCTGGTTACCGGGCGCTGTTTCACGGGCCGTCAGGTACCGGCAAAACATTAACGGCTACACTACTCGGCAATCAGCTAAATAAGGATGTTTACCGGATCGATCTTTCACAGGTAGTAAGCAAATATATTGGTGAAACAGAAAAAAATTTGGAGAAGGTCTTTACCAAAGCCGAAAACAAGGATTGGATATTATTTTTTGACGAAGCGGATGCCTTATTTGGTAAACGAACTGGCGTTCAAAGCTCGCACGATAGATATGCCAACCAGGAAGTAAGCTACCTGCTGCAGCGTATTGAAGATTATCCCGGTTTGCTGGTACTGGCCTCCAACCTCAAAAGCAATATGGACGATGCATTTCTGCGGCGCTTTCATACCATCATCCATTTCTCGTCGCCCAACGCCGCTGAACGCCTGAAACTTTGGGAAAAAGCAGCGCCTGCCTCATATCCTTATGAGCCGGCCTTGAATTTAAAAGAAATTGCCGATAAATATGAATTGAATGGGGCCGCCATACTCAACATCACACATTATGCCGCCCTCCAGGCTGTTTCGCGTAAAGATAAATATCTGCGGGGGAATGATATCATAGAAGCCATCAGGAAGGAATACCGGAAGGAAGAAAGGACGATGGGCTAATGGTTTATAGTCAATTTGATATAAATAATAAAAGCTTCCCGGTAATGAGAAGCTTTTACTATTTAAGATCTTTCAGAACTATTTAACGTGGTGATGATCAGGCTCTGCCTTAACGTAAGTTTCTAAACGGCCATTTTCATCTATCGCCCAATCACTGATCTCTACAGTAGTAGCCTTTTTGTTTTTCTTTTTCTTAGGTCCTGCCATCGGTAGTACAATAACTGCTATCAAACCAGTTATTTCAAGTATTAGATATATCGTATTCATATAAAGTGTTTAAGAATCAATATTTACAAGCAATTTTACTGCCAGTTAAACGATAAAGTATACCAATTGTTCTATAAATGCCTGATATTGTATTATTTACACCACCTTTCCTTAATAGCGAATTGGTGATTTTTTTGCAAATGCTATCGTTATGATCTTATTGTTTTATCAAAATGAAAATGGAGTGTAGGTTTTAGTGGAAGTACACTAAAAATGCATCTGCCGAAAAAATTATATCTATGCGACAATGTAATAAAGTCAGTAGCAATGTCAGATGGCTAATGAGATGTTGTCCTGTTTCCCCACTCAGAGCTATGCGGGGATATTTTGTCAGTAAAATCCGTTACAAAGGCGTTCACATACCAAACTCGTTTTGAGTATAACAGGTGACAAAAAAAGATCCTTTAGCAAAAAAACTAAAGGATCAGATTTTTATATGGAGTTGGTTAGTTTAAAACCCCGTAATTAATAAAACGCGTTTGTAACAATGTCAAGGGCTAACTTGTCAGTAGTAGTAGTTCCGGTAGCAAGGCCATGAAACCACACGGTATATACATAGCTGCTATTCAGGCCAACGTTTGCCAGTGTCGCCAGTACTGTACTGGTACCGTGCTGTACCACTTGTAAATTGTAATTTTTGTTTCCCAATATTGGCAAAAAGGAAGTAAATCCTTTATAGGCCTTGTCAGTAACAATTGAAGCACCGCCCTGTACAACCAGGTCTACTGTTCCTGCATCCGGACTAAGGTTTACAAAGCGAATGCTGGCATTCGTACCCGTTGGCCTGCTTATCGAATCCGTTAACAGCAAAATTTCGGGACTGCTTGGCTTATTTGCCAGGAACAGCGAATAGGCTTTATCCTGGGCAAATGTTACCGTATCGGTCAATATCGGGCTATTAACTGTACGGTTTACAAATTTGGCCACTCGTTTACCTGTGTAAGCACGGAAATAATCGATATTATCTCCGTAGTTAACGGGGTTTAGGTTCACCCGGTTTTGATCCAGGTAAAAATCCAGGGGCGCTTCATCAGGTGAAGCCTGGATAAACGTTACATAGGCTACCGGTGGGTTGTACGTAGGGGTATTATTATCTTTTAGACAGGAAGACAGCAATACGGATAGAAAGCACACCACACCGATCCTTGCCAACGTTTTTTTTGAAATGTTTTTGTAGTAGTTCATAATGCTGAATATTTATACTTACATTACGTATTAAACGGCGTAAACGCTACATCAGGCCAATATTTTTCTTAATAATTAGCATTCAGAAAGTTGGTGAATTACATTTGTATATAAATTTAATTAATCTAAAATACCTATGAAACAAAAATTTCATTACGACACCATCACTGAGGCGGTAGAACAATTGCACCAGCAAGGGTATACTTTGGATTTTAATCTTAAGGAAAATAAGTTAGTCGCCGGCGATAAAGACTATCCCGCAGATGAGTTTGATATCGCCGACCTATACAGGTACGAAGGCCAGTCAGACCCGGCGGATGAGGCAACAGTTTATGCGTTGGTTTCCAAATCCGGATTGAAGGGATTGTTGGTTTCGGGATATGGTGTTTCTTCGGATTCAGCATCCGAAGAAACGTTGAAACAGTTACACTATAAATATCAGCAGGAAAATCTATAAGTTGATTTATTTCTTTTGACCCAGGGAGAACCAATTGCCGGAATCGTCCTTGAATAATGCTTCAAAGCCATAAAATTCCTGTGTAGGGGCTTTGGTGAACTCCACACCCTTTGCTTTCAGCTCTTCATAGGTCACCAGCAGGTTGTCACACTCAAACACCCCAAAGCCGAAAGTGCCCTTGCTGACCAGCGATCTCATTTGTTGTGCCGATTCTTCTGTAAACATCATTCCTGCGTCAATAGCCATTAAGGAAATTTCAAGGTCTTGCTGTTCGGGCGGATTAACTGTTAACCAGCGCATGCCAGGGCCCATTGCAGCATCGGTATTTACTTTAAAGCCGAGTTTGTTGACGTAAAACTCATAAGCGCTGTCCTGGTTCAGAACAAATACGCTAACGTGGTTTAATTTTGTGATCATTTAATGAGAATTTCTTTGTTGGTCAAAGATGCAGGATCATTCACTCAACCACTTCTTCAAAATTGCGATATTCCGTCCATCCCTTTTTTTCTGCAAAGCAATTGGGTATAAATTTAAGAGGCGCAGCGGCTATGTCATTTAGCTTTTGATGCTGCATAGCCTGGTACAAAGCAGGCGTCTGGCCAACCCTGCGTTTAAAAAGGCCGCTGAATGAACTTATACTCCCAAAACCAACGGCATAGCAAACTTGCGAAACGCTCATATCAGATTGGAGCAAATCCCTTGCTTTTTCAATGCGGGTAAAGGAAAGATACTGATGAGGTGTTCTTTTATAAATACTGCTGAAAAGGCGGATAAAATGAAATTTTGAAAAAGATGCTTCATCCGCGATGTTATCCAGGTCGATATTTTCGGCGTAGTGATTATCAATAAATAGCTTGGCATAAACTATTCGCTTATACAGGTATACTTTTGGGTACAGATCTTTTCCCGGCATAGTGGAAGCTACTAATAATCAGCAAAATAATATTGATAAATACGTTAAATCACGGTGGTAATTACGTAAAAATACGGTAGTTAAACATTTATTTAACATTTAATTTTATGTTAAATATCAGCCTGCAGCCTTCATTATTAATTATAAGATTCCATATTCTCAATATTAACCAATTAAAAAGATCTTATCATGCCAAACATCATTGATTACGGTAAGTTCATACTTACTTTTGACCCTGAAAAGCCTCAGCCGCATTTTGCCGATCTCGGTATCACGCCCTTATTGGCAGCTCAAAGTTTGTTGCCCGGCGGAATCCCCTGGCCAGCCGGAAAAGCGCCCGTAGGTGTTCCGCTTCCTACACCTCCGAAGGATACAGAAGACCTCACCAAATTTAAAGGTTATGATGCCATTGTAGTCACATGGACATCCGCAGAAGCCGCTTCACTTGCCCGGCTTTTTACGCCCGATAACCCGGTTTCTACATGGTATGAGTACCGCTGCAATGTAAATGACTATATACCATTAGTAACAGGTTATAACGCGCCATTTAAGGACTCCTCGGAGGACATGACAAGGTATTACCATACGATGGGACTATATTTCCCCTGTAAAATAGGGGATGCAAAAGTGCTGCTTTTCAAATCCGGCCTTCACCTGGATTACGACGGCCCTGCGACACCTGTGAAAAAGCTGATGGCCGAGATCAAGGCCGCTGTTCAGCCAAAGATATTTATCACCACCGGAACCGGCGGAGCAATAGGAAACGATGTGCTGCTTGGCGATGTAATCATCGCGAGTGCTACAAAATTCGACTGCACCACGCAATTCAAAAACACAACGTTCAAAAACAAGATCGTTAAAACCACCAAATTGCCTGCTTCTGTATTGCCTGCAATCACACCGGCATTACTTAGCGTAAACGCAGCAAGGGTACCTAATGCACGTCCGGTTCCCAAAATATGGACAGATAGCACATCGATAATCGTGACAACAGATTTTTTTGGATTCGATGATTCTACCAATCATTATAAATTACAGGGATTGGGGCGGGTATGCGATATGGGCGACGCCATGGTAGCCAGCGCGGTAAAACCCTTCAAAAAAACCAAGTTTTTTGCCATCCGCAATGCCTCGGATCCGCAGATATTAAACCCCGAGAACAAAATGGAGGATGCAAAAAAACAATCCGGGATGATCTATTCAAAATATGGCGCGCTCACTACAGCCGGCAGCGTAATAGCTACCTGGGCGGTCATTGATACCATCATCAATAAATAACTTATTGGTTAAACAAAAAAAGAAAGTCCGGCCAAAACTGACCGGACTTTTCATTCATATATCACTCGTAGATGTTAGTTGGCAAAATGTACCTCTACACGCCTGTTCTTTTTGCGGCCCTCAGGTGTTTTATTAGAGGCGATAGGGTGGGTGTACCCATACTCAGTAGCCGCTATGCGCGATGAATCGGCGCCTTTGCTTACCAAATAATCTTTTACCGCATCGGCACGTACTTTTGAAAGCTTCCAGTTATAAACATAGCCGCCTTTACTATCGGCATAGCCTCCAAGTTTTAGCGAGGCGCTATTGTCGATCATCAGTTTGGCAACTTTATCAAGGTTCTCATGGGCATTGTCCGGTACGGTAGCTTTGTTGAAACCGAATTCAATGTTTTTGATCTTCACGTTGGCTAACTCTTTTGACGATAGCTTTTTTTTAGCGGCATAGGCTTTTTTATTGCCTTTTGGATGCTTACGTGCACTTGCCGAATGGGACGCGAAACAGAATATCCCAACCAGGATAAAAGCTGTAATTTTTAAATAGTTTGTTTTCATAACAGTAAGGATTTGGTTAATATTTGATTTGGTGAATGTTTCAATTTTAATGGTTTAGTCAATTTCCTTAACACGGGTTAACTCTTCTATCCGAGTCCCTATTTTTTCAAGATTGATCTTTTTATTCACTGTAAAATTCAGATACTTAAAATAGGGGAACGATAGCGGTATAATGAGCCCGGCCAAAACAGCGAATAGATAAACCAATGCTGTGTTTGGATAATCGCTGATATTATCGCCCGGCTTTTCAATAACGGTAATCCTGTTTTTTGAAATAACGGGTGCGGTATTATTAACTGGTCGGCTGTTCAGCAAAGCATCATAAGCCTTTTGCTGTGATGCCAACTGTGCATTTATATTCGTTATCGAATCATGAAATTTACTTGATGTCAGTGTAGAAGTAGTTGCCGGTAGTGCCTTTGGTACCTTAGCGCCACTTCTGTTATCATCTATTTTTTGAAGGATAGATATTTTAAGTGAAGCGATCTGCTTGTTCAGGTCAATGATCTTATTCCGGTTTGCCTGGGAATCCTGAAGCGTGCGTTGCTTATCCATTTCTGTTTTATTGAACTGGCCGATAAGTTTTTCCAATCCTTTATCTTCCACCTGGTAGCTGTCCGGTATCTGTACAAACTGGTTGACCGAACTTTTTGCATAAGGTTGTATCGCGTCCAGAACCTTCAACTGTAATGTAGATGGTTTTTTAACGGTAGTCTGAACAGATGAGCGGTGCAGCTCTTTAGCACTTAATTCAATTTCTTTACTTTGAAAAAACTTCACTCTCGCTTTTAAAGCAGCGATATTATTCCCGATCTTCTGTAAGCCGATTTTATTATCCGTCGCCGCAACCGCTATCGGCGCAGGGGCACTTGTATTTGAGGTGTGAGCATTGCTGATCGCGATCAGCTTATTTAAAAAATCAACCCCTTTTTCTGGTGTAGATGCCAGGATGCTGATCTCGGCACTTTTATCATCGCCATTCAAGGGTTTTACTGCCAGGTTTCCATAATATTCTTCCAGTAATTTATTCGGATCATTAAATCTGACGATCAGCGGATCGGCATCATCAGGAAAAGGATCGCCCTTGACCCCCGTAAACTTTGCAAACGGGTAACTAACTGCCTCATTGAAAGCGAAGGTGGTTATCGTATCCTTATAATTGATCTCATAAGACTGGCCGTCCATCACTTTTGCCGTTACCTCAGTAGCGGAATCCACCGCGTTGGTTTTGGAAAATGTTAATTTTAATGGCAAAAAATCACCATAAACTTCCGATCTCTTAAAAAAACCTTTATGATAATAACTTACCTGGAATGGCAATTGGTTAAGCGTTTTTTGTACAAGATCTTTTGATTTGATGGCATCTATCGTCAGGCTGTTATTTGTAAATGCGATTTTGCTGCTCACATTGTATTTGCCGGGGGTAAAGGCCAGGTAAATCAAGGTGATGCCCAGGAATAGAACCGGTAAAACAATAAACCAATATCTATTGCGCGAGTGCATATCTGTAATGCTCAAATCTTCATGGCTATTTTTTTCGGTCATAATAAATTTAATTATCAACCCCTTTTTTAGAGATCATGAAACGGCATCAAAAAGCAGGTATAGCAGCTACAGTACTGATAATTACGATATTTGATAAATCGCGGTTTGGAAAAAATGGCACTTTTCTTAATTTTTTTAAATTTGATAATGCTGTATATCAGTCACTTTTCGGGATTAATTAAAGAAAGGTGCTTTTTGCCTCTATTTTTGTAATAGTCGAATTATCGATGGCTTAATTTTTTTTTACCCCCAAACCACCATTTCATAAATTTATCGGTAGTTGTAAAAAAATCTTAAATTTCCTGTAACCAATTTATTTATCGGGAGTTTCCAATCCATATAACAAATAATATCAGCTGATTGAATACGCTTACGGATAACGCGATCATGCTCAAGGTGAAAGCCGGGGACCTGGACAAGATGGGCTTGCTGTTCGAGCGGTATCATCGGCCCTTGTATGGCTTCCTGTTTCACATGACGTATCAGCGCGAGGCCAGCGAGGATATGGTGCAGCAGGTGTTTTACAAAATGCTTAAATACCGCCACACCTTTACCGGTACCGGCGAATTTATACACTGGATGTACTCTATAGCCCGCAACTCGCTGAAAGATCAGGGTAAAAGGAAAAAACTGCAAATGCAGCAGGAAGGCGTAGAGGAGATGGCCGACAGGCTCCCGGGCGGTACAATACCTGATGAGCAGCTGGAAAGGAAACAGGCGAAGCTGGAATTATACAAAGCGATGGAAAAGTTAAGCGACGACCACCGGGAGGTGTTAACCCTTAACCGTTTCCAGGAGCTGAAACACCAGGAAATAGCACAGATATTAAATATATCAGAGGTAGCAGTAAAAACCCGTGTGCACCGGGCCTTGCAGGAACTAAAAAATATTTATACAAATACAGAACGTTAAAACAGGTATAAGATGAAATGTGAAGAATATGAGGCGCTGTTTGCAGGCTGGATAGATAAGGAGCTGACACCGGCCGAACAAACGAAACTGGAACAACATCTTACAGATTGCGCTGGATGCAGGGAAGAACTGGCGGCAATGCAGCAGCTGTGGGATGTGATGGGAGAAGTAAAAACACCGGAGCCATCAGATCATATGCGGGTGAAATTCCAGGCGATGCTGGATACCTATAAGGAATCCGTAGAAGATAAAAAAGGATCATTTGCAGGCATCAAAGATCAGTTAAATCGGTTATGGCAATGGCAGCCAAGGTGGCCGTTGGCTTACAGCCTGGCTATAGTGCTGATCAGCTTCGGCTGCGCTTACTTGTTTTTCAATACAGGTAAAGGATCTAAACAGGATGAGCAATTGAAGGAACTTACTTCGCAGGTACATGAGTTAAAACAAACCATGATGCTGGCATTGTTGGAAAATCCATCCGCATCCGAACGCATCAGGGGGGTGAGCTACACCAGCGAGATCAAACATGCAGATAAGGAAGTGATTGACGCCTTATTAGCTACGCTGAACAATGACCCCAATGTGAATGTACGCCTAAGTACACTGGACGCCTTATCACACCTGGCCAGTCACCCGGAAGTGAGGGAAGGATTGATCCAATCCATCGTACAGCAGGATTCGCCATTGATGCAATCAGCCATTGCGGATGTGATGCTAAAATTGCAGGAAAAGAAATCGGTAAAATCATTCAGAGAACTATTGAAGCAAAAAAATCTTGACCCCGGTGTCAAGGATAAGATCAAACAAACGATAACGCAACTCATTTAAAAATAGAACTTTATGAAAAAATTAATCATCCCTGTTTTAACAGGAATAGGCCTCTGCCTTGCCCAAATGGCCGTGCATGCCCAGGAGTTTAAGGAGCATATCAGCAAACAATTTACGCTGCAAAAAACTGCTGCGGAAAGCCTGGTAGGTGTATACAATATATTCGGTTCTATCAAAGTGGAAGGGTATTCAGGTAACCAGGTACAGATCGAGATCGATAAAACTGTCACCGCCGACAGCGAAGAGCAACTTGAAAAGGGCAAGAAAGAGTTTAAGTTGGAGTTTGAACAAAAGCCGGATAGTTTGCTTACCTATATTTCATATCCCTGGAACACACGTCCGCATCATTATTCGACCCACGACGAGTGGCACCGCGATATCCATTACCAGGTTAGGCTTGAAATTACGGTAAAAGTGCCTTTTAATGTTAACCTCCAAGTATCGACAGTGAATAATGGAGATATTGGTATAAAAGAAGTATACGGCACATTGCATGTGAATAATGTAAATGGTGGTATTACGATAGTTAATGCCAAGGGCACTACCACGGCCCATACCATAAACGGGCCGTTAACAGTTAACTACCTCTCCGTACCGCCTGATGCCTCATCCTATTATACTTTAAATGGTAAGCTGGATGTGACTTATCCGCCCAGTCTATCCGCCGAACTTGAATTTAAAAGCATGAACGGACAATTTTATACAGACTTTGAAAACACGCAGGTAATGCCGAGCCGTATCGTTAAAACTCAGCAAAAGGAGGGAGCTACTACGCTCTATAAACTTAGTCAGCACCCCGATGTACGGGTAGGTGCCGGCGGCAAAACATTCAAATTTGAAACCCTGAACGGTAATATTTATATTAAGAAACAACAATAAAAGAAAGAACATGAAAACGATAAAAATAGTAAGTGTATGTGTGATGGCGATGCTGTTGACTACCCGCCTTTGGGCACAGGATAATGAAAAGAAAATAATAGTGCCCTTAAGTAGCCCCGGCAAGCCTTATAAACTTGAGGTAGGTTTGGTTGACGGATCGATCACAGTAAATGGTTACGAAGGAAAGGATGTGATCATAGAAATGCAGGGCGAAGAAGGAAAAAAAGGCGACGACCGTGGCCCCGGTAACATGCACCGTTTAGGTGCGAATGGGGGCTCCGATATCAGCGCCCGGGAAAATAATAACGAGGTTAATATTCAGGGCAATTTAGGCAGGCATACCGGGCTGGTAGTAAAAGTGCCGCAGACGGAAGGCACATTTAAAATACACACGGTGAATAATGGCAACATTGTGATCACCAACATTAACGGCGAACAGGAAGTAACCAATGTAAACGGTTTTATCAAGATCAGCAATGTAACCGGCTCGGTGGTGGCCAATACCGTTAATGGGCCGGTAATCGTCACTTTTAAAAGCATCGACCCCAAGGCGGCAATGGCCTTCTCTACCCTAAACGGCAATGTTGACGTTACCTTCCCTGCAAGTGTAAAAGCCAATGTAAAGCTAAAAGCCGACCGCGGAGATATCTTTACCGATTTTGATGTGGTAACAGATCAGCGTAAACCTGTGGTTACCCACAGCGATACCAAAGGGATGTACAGCCTGAAAATTGAAGACTGGGTATACGGAAAGATAAGCGGCGGCGGTCCTGAGGTAATGATGAAAACTACATTCGGAAGTGTTTATATCCGGAAAGCGAAGTAACTATGAATGTGCCGTTATTTGCTTTCCCCGGCCTCAGAGCCCGGGAAAGCAAATAAATGTCGTCATCCAATAATATCAACCCGGCTCAACAGTATGATCGGGTGATTGTGCTGATTTTTTTCGCGACCTCAATTTCACCAATTGGTATACAACGCCGATAAGGTAAACAATTAGCAATCCGGCAAGCAGGTTTTGGAGGATGGGGGCGTTTGGCCCATCGGCAATGGGGCTGCTGATGGGTAGTCTTGTCAACGTTTCTACAAAAGCCGGGATCCACGATAGGAACAGCGTAGTCGATAAAAAAATAACCTGCGCGTACTCGCAAAACTTGCCAAATACTTTTAGTTGTTTTGCATATATCCCCAAAGGCAATAAAATCAAAATAGTAATGGCAACATAGTGTCCCGGTGTAAAATGCCCGGTCTTCATGATCGGGAACCCGGTAACACAGGTCAATACAGTTAGCCATATATAAAGCCTGCCGGCTCCCGTTAACGGATCAAGTTTTCCGCTTTTAAATAAAGCATAAAAGGCAGCCAGTAACGCGATCACACTGATGGCGGTATGGATAATTCCGAGGATGGAGAGATGGTTGGGCATGTCGTTGAAGATTAAAGAGTTGACTGAAATATTAATTATTAATATTAGGAAAAAATAACCAAAAAGCAAAATCGAAAGATTGGAATCAAAGAACCCTCCTTTTTTTAAATAGGCACAAAAAAAGCCATCCTCAAAAGAATGGCTTTCCTGAAATGATATTGTTATTATCCATTCATGGCTTTTCCACCGTCACATCCTGCGCCAGTGTAGCATCATCAGGTGTTTTACCAAGATCGTTGTCCAATACATAAAGCGCATCATCCTTCGCATTCACCCCACCTGCAACTTTAATTTTTGACAGCAGATCAAGCGCCAGCGTTTCTTCCTCAGTCTGTTCTTTTACAAACCATTGCATAAAATTCCAGGTCGCCCAGTCTTTTTCGGCCATGCTCATATTCACAATATTATAGATCGATGAGGTATTATCTACTTCCGACTTGAAAACTTTTTCAAAGCAATCGTTTACGCTTTCCGGGTCTGGTCCCGGATCAGGGATCGATGCCACTTTTACTTTCGCGCCTCTTTTCAGGATGTACTCCAAAATTTTCATCATATGGTTGCGCTCCTCGTTCGCATGCCTGAAGAGGAAGTTCGCGATGCCTTCATAACCTTTGTCGCTTGCCCATGAGGCATAGGCAAGATAGATCTGCGCGTTGTGCGCTTCGTTGGTCATTTGCTGGTTTAGTGCTGCGGCGAGGGTCGCCGATAATCTGTTGGTTTCCATAGCATAATAAACTAAAAAATAAGCGAATGGTTTTAGCCATAAATCAACTGACAAAATACTGTCAGTACTTTCATCAAACCCTTTCAGTAAATTTGTATATATCTCTTTTTCCCCACCATCTTTGCGCAGCAGAGAGGGTCGACCAGCGTAGCGCAGTCGGGGTGAGTCCATAACCCTGCCGATCCATCTGCACCGGCATTCCATCATATATAATTATTGTGAAATAATTAACCGCCGTTCTTTGACATTTTTAAAATGACTGACATGTTTTTTTGTTGCTAATGGCTATCTTAGGGCATTGACTTTCAATCTTGTTGGCCTCACAGCCAATAAATGAAGCGACAAATAAACCGAACCAAGATGCAGCAGTATAATTGTATCATTATTGAGGATGAGCCGCTGGCCGGTGCGTTGCTCACCAATTACATTGCCGATATCCCGTTCCTTAACCTCAAAAACAATTATAGCGATGCCATCAGCGCGTTAAGCGAGCTGAACAGGCAGCACATTGATCTGATCTTCCTCGATATCAACCTTCCCAAGCTGAAAGGCATGGATTTTTTGAAGACATTGAAAAATCCGCCTCATATCATCATTACCTCCGCTTATCCCGAGTACGCTTTACAGGGATATGACCTCAATATCGTAGATTACCTACTGAAGCCCATCGTGTTCAGCCGTTTCCTGCAGGCTGTGAATAAATTGAAATTCATCACCTCAGAACAAACCTATCATACAGCCGCGCTGGTGCCATCCGAAAGAGATTTCCTCTTTGTTTATGTTGACAAAAAACGGGTGAAGGTGCATTTGAAAGACATCATCTACATCGAAAGCCTGAAAGAATACGTTCGCATCGTAACTAAAGAAAAAACAATTGTTACCAAGTCGCAGCTCGGGCAGGTAGAGGAATCGCTTAGTAAGTGCGATTTTTTAAGGATTCATCGGTCCTTCATCATCGCCAAAGAAAAAGTGGAGGCGTATTCCACCACGGAGATTGAATTGCAGGGAAAAACACTGCCGATAGGCCGTAGCTACAAAGAGCTGGTAATGGGCATCCTGGATGAAAAATAAAAAAGGCACAGTTGTGATTTTGATTAGCAAACGTCAAGTGACTGCCAAATACTGCTCACAGAGTATACAGACGACACTTTAGCGTATACAGACAGCAGTTTTACAGCCAAACTTTTGACTGAAAAAAGAGGTATAATTGAAATTTAAAGGTTTTGTATTTTGATTCGGTATATTAACGATCCGGCTAACATAAAGAAGATCCAGGGATTTTTTTGGGGAACTATCCTGTTTACTTTCTTCCTGGCCATGTTGCCACAGGAAGGTTTCGCTGCCAGTATTACTTTCACCCTGTTCAACGTTTCGTTCTACGCGTTGATCATTTATGGCAATATCGCGTTCCTGTTTCCCAAATTCTACGAGAAAGGCCATAAACTGCTATATGGGATATTCGCCTTCATTTTCGTTTTCGGCCTCAGCCTGGCAAGGTGCTATGTAACCGTCGCGATTGATAATAAATACTTCGTCCAGGTGCCCGAAAAGACCGATTTTGGCAATATCACCAATTTTGTGGTGGCGGGTTTTCTTATCTATTTCCTGAGTTTTGTTTTCCGCCTCGCGATTGTTTATTTCTCCCTTAAACAGCAGTCGGAAAAAATGATGGCTCAAAAAAGTGAAGCTGAATTGAATCTACTCAAAAACCAGGTGCAGCCTCATTTCCTTTTTAATACCCTGAACAACATCTATTACGAAACTTACCAGGATGCCCCACGCGGCGCCAGCCTGATCGCGAAACTGGCCGAGATCATGCGCTATTTTGTAGATGAAAGCCCTAAGAACAAAGTAGACATCACCACCGAGATCACCTTCCTCGACAACTACATCGCCCTAGAAAAGATCAGGATAAAGCACCCCATCAACCTGGATTTCAGGAAAGAATTTGACGCCGATATCCAGATCCAGCCCATGCTGTTGATGACTTTTGTGGAGAATATATTTAAGCACGGTATCGACAAACTGAATAAAGAAAATAATATCGAAATATCCCTCGTGCAGGAAAATGGTTATCTTTTATTCCGTACTAAAAACCCCATCCATGATAATGAATACAATATAGAAGAAGGCGGCTTCGGTATCGAAAACCTGCGCAAGCGCCTCAACCTGCTCTACCCTTCAAATTTTGAACTGAGCATTGATCACGACCGGCAATTTTTCACCGCTTTTTTGAAGGTGCCCATTTCCTGAAACGGGACTTTTGTTGGTGTTAAGTATGGGTGTCATACTGAGGCTCTTGGTATAGAAATAGATGAAAAATCAAAGATTTGGATTATCAGGACGAACTTTATTTTGTAAGCTTTGCTATTATAAACCGGATTAACCTTTTTATCCGCAACGAAACCAAACTTTAAAATCACATGAATACTCAACAAGATGTGAAAATTTCTCTTACGCTGTATGTGATGATATTTATCACATTGCTGCTGGTTCCAGGTACCACGATGTACCTTTCCCATTCTGCAACTACTGAAAAAACATTGCGCGCTGATAAAAATATCATGCTGCTTAACGGTCCGTGGAAATTTACAGTTGGGGATAATATGCAATATTCCCAATCCAACTATGATGATTCGGGATGGGAAACCATGGATCTTACCGCACCGCCGGGAGTACATGATGACGATGTGGGGCTTTCAGGCTTTATACCAGGTTGGACAGGCAAAGGACATCCAAACTATTCAGGTTACGCTTGGTATCGCCTCAAAGTTCCGGTGGATAGTTTAACAGTAAACAATTTGGCTTTAGCGGCGCCACCTGCTGTAGATGATGCTTATCAGCTATATATTAACGGGTCACTTGTTGGTAATTCAGGTGATTTCTCCGGTGCGGTTCCAATAATTTACAGTATCCAGCCTCGCATGTTCCTGTTGCCTGAAAATGTAAGAAAAGAGAAGAATATTACAATTGCCTTTAGGGTATGGATGAGTCCGGCAAGCCTGGGTCCCGATGCAGGAGGTATCCATATTGCCCCGGCTCTTGGAGAAAAAACTCATATAGAAAAAAAATACTTATTTCAATGGGAACAAACCATAAAAGGCTATATCGTAGAAGTTGTTTTGCCGGTGATGTTTATTTTGCTGGCAACAGCAATTTTTTTACTGAACAGGAGCAGAACACAACCAAAATCAATTAAATGGTTTGTCATCGCTTTGATTTTGTTAGGACTGGTACGGCTTAACCAGGCTGTTTACTCCTGGTTTCAAATAGAGAGCGGAGATCAATCCACTATCTTAGGAACAGCTATCCTCAGGCCATTGATGCTTGGCAGTTGGCTGATGGCCTGGTGGGAATGGTTTGACCTGAATCAACCGAAATGGCTGCCTAAAATTATTGCTATACTTGTTTTACTGTATATGGCAACCCAGGTGCTCGGACTTTCCTGGGTTTCAAATGCCATAATCCATACACATTACCAGGCAATTGCAGATTATATAAGATTGTTGCTTTTGGCATTGATGCTGTTTATCGTCTACCTGGGTATCCGTAAACAAGGCGCGAAGGATATATTAGTTTTAGTAGCACTACTATTACTGGTAATTGCCTTGTTTCCACAAGAGGTATCTGCATTGCATGTTATTCCAGGCATTTGGTTTCCATATGGAGTAGGCGTATCCCGTGGTCAATTTTTTTACGCGGCTTTTATTTTTGTGATGTATGTAATATTGCTCCAGGAAAATAGAAAAGTGAAATTAGAATAGAACAAGTGAAAGCGCTTCCGCTTTTGGCCTTTACGTCTTTGTTGTTGGTGTCACCAACAAATGTTTGAAGCACAAAAAACCCCACCCGAATTAACGGAAGGGGTCAGAATGGTTTAAATTAATATAAAAGAGTATTAAACTTATTGACGTTATAACGGCTAAACAGCATAAAGGGTTGTGTTTTTTGCCTTTATGCCCTCGTCCTCTACAAATAAGATTGCAAAGCGCCGCTTCTCGACGACTGCTTGATCCTTTGCAGCGCCTTATCTTTTATCTGGCGTACACGCTCCCGTGTCAGGATAAACTTTTCACCGATCTCTTCCAGCGTATGGGTATGATTATTCCCGATACCATAAAATAACATCAGCACCTGCCTGTCTCGCTCAGCTAATTTAGAAAGCGAACGGCCAAGCTCAGTTGCTAACGAGTCATGCAATAAAACGCTATCTGTTCCCGGCTCCGTATTGTGCATCACATCCAGCAAAGTTCCTTCTTCGCCCTGCTGAAAAGGAGCATCAATGGATACATGCTTGCCCGAATTTCTTAACGAATCGGTTATTTTATCAACCGTAGTTTCCAGGCTCTCAGCCAGTTCTTCCGGCGTAGCTTCCCGTTCAAACTCCTGTTCCAGTTTCGATTGCGTTTTCCTGATCTTGCTTAAATTGCCGATCTGGTTCAATGGCAACCTTACAGCGCGTGACTGTTCGGATATCGCCGAAATAATAGATTGCCTGATCCACCAAACTGCGTACGAGATAAATTTAAAACCCTTGGTTTCGTCAAAACGACGTGCGGCTTTGATCAGTCCCAGGTTTCCTTCGTTGATCAAATCGCCAAGCGTGATACCCTGGTTCTGATATTGTTTAGCTACAGAAACCACAAAACGCAAATTCGCTTTTGTCATTTTCTCTAATGCAGCCTGGTCGCCGTCACGTATTTTTTGTGTCAGGATTACTTCTTCCTGTGCGGTGATCAGGTCTACTTTGCCAATTTCAGTTAAGTATTTATCCAGCGATTGTGTTTCGCGGTTGGTGATGGACTGACTTATTTTTAGTTGTCTCATTTAATAAAGAAGATTATGCCGCAAAAAAAGGCCGGCATGTATTGAATATTGAATAGGGGGGACAGGCTGAATGATCAGACCTGTAAAAATAAAAAGCATTCCCCGCAGTCGCAGGGAATGCTTCACGATTAATGAATATAGTATTTTAAGCTATCTTTACTTTTACCGCGTTCGGGCCTTTTTTGCCTTCTTCTACTTCGTACTGAACGCTGTCATTCTCACGAATGCGGTCGATCAGGCCTGATGAGTGTACAAATACTTCTTTGCCACCATTGCTTGGGGTAATGAATCCAAAACCCTTTTCTTCATTGAAAAATTTTACTGTTCCTTGTGCCATTGTATTGATTTAATTGGTGCAAAGGTAGCTTTAATTATCCGCTTAATTTCGATTATTTAATTTCAGGGATTTTTGCTATCTGGCGGCGCAATGTTTTTGACAATAATATTACCATACAGGTGGCGCCGATCATAGCGCAAAGCATGTCGGATTGCGTGTCCCAAACATCACCCTGTGTGCCTAAAAACGAGTCTCCCGAACTGCCCGATGAAACAGAAACAAGCCACTCAAGCAACTCATACAACAGGCTGATGGTGCCGCACACGCAAACAGTTAAAAAAGGAATCCATGTTTTCTTTTGGATCACCTTTAGCTGGATAAACAATTCCATAATGATCATGGCCGGAACAAAGCCCTGGAAAAAATGGCCCACCTTATCATAATTGTTACGTGTCTGGTGGAAAACATCCCGCACCCAGTCGAATGCCGGCACCATAGCGTAAGTATAATGCCCGCCGATAAACAAGATATAACAGTGCAGCAATGTCATCACGTAAGTGAGATAAGTGAACTGGAAACGCTTAAATGTAAACAACAGCACGAAAAAGCCGATGATAGCCGGGAACACTTCCAGTATCCAGGTAAAATAATCATGCGGTTTTATTGCTGATATCAACAACCCGGCGAAGAAGAGGAAAACCAAAAGCGCGTATTTTTTCATATCCGAATATAGGTGTTAATTAAGAATACATTTGCTAATTTTAACGTGGCATGAAAAAAGCAGGCTTATTATTACTCTTATTTATCTCGGTTAACCTATACGCAGGTAATGCCGATATAATCAAATTTTACGGGCCGATCATCCCGAACAAAGTACCCGATAAATACCTGCCCGCCACTTATCAAAACATCGGTGGCCTGCTTGGCTATCGAATGAATGTCAACCTGGAGAAACGATTATTACAGATCGATTCGGCTACATTACTCTCTGGCTTCAAAAAAAGGCCCGGAGCCCAAACCTGGATAGGGGAGCACGTAGGCAAATTTCTGTTTTCAGCATCAAAAACCTACCAGTATTCGCATGACCCGCGCATAAAACATCTCATGGATGACATGGTGCGAAAATACATCGCCTGCCAAATGCCGGACGGCTATTTAGGGACTTATGAGCTCAAAAACCGCTGGACGGAATGGGACGTATGGGCGCACAAATACGCCATCATCGGCCTGCTTAATTATTACTCGGTTACCGGCTACAAACCCGCACTTGAAACCGCCGAAAAAGCCGCCGATCTGATCTGTCGCACCTTTGGCGACGACGGCGGCAAACGCGACCTTATGCTGGCCGGTGAACATAGCGGTCTGGCACCGGGCAGCATCCTCGAGCCGATGGTCGACCTCTATCGCTATACCGGTAATGCAAAGTATCTGGATTTCTGCAAATACATTTTCCGTGCTTACGAACAGAAGGATGGCCCCCGGATCATCGGTCAGCTGGAAAAATATGGCGACGTAACCAAAGTCGGCGATGCCAAGGCTTACGAAATGTTATCCTGCTTCCTGGGCATCCTGAAATACTACAAACTCACCGGCGAGCAAAAATACCTAACCCTTTTGCAAGCCGCCTGGACGGACATTACCCATAACCGCCTGTATATCACCGGCACATCAAGCGATCACGAAATATTTATGCCTCCCGGTACCTTGAAGGCAGGCAATGAAAATAAAATGGGAGAAGGTTGTGTTACCGTTACCTGGATACAGTTCAACCTGCAGCTATTACAAATTACCGGCGAACAAAAATATTCGGAAGAGTTAGAACGGTCGGTATATAATCATTTGCTGGCCGCCGAAAATCCCCAAACCGGCTGCGTAAGCTATTATACCGCCTTGCAGGGCGCCAAACCTTACCGCTGCGACCAGGGCTATTCCTGCTGCCTGTCGAGCGTACCCCGCGGGATTTCCCTTATCCCGGAAATGATGGGCGGAAAGATCAATGGAACTTTTTCGGTACTTTTCTATGAGAATGGCGAGACCAGTGAGAACATCATTGCGAAGGATCATTCAAAGATCGGCCTCAAGATTAAGTCAGTCACTAAATTCCCGTTGGATGGGAGCGTAGTATATACCATCAGTCCCTCAAAAGAAAAGCTTTTTGCAGTAAATTTCCGCGTACCTGAGTGGTCAGAGGGCTATAAGGCAGTAATTGATGGCAGTACATATCATGGGATAAAAGGCCAGTTGCTGAAAGTTGAAAGAACCTGGAAAGCAGGCGATAAAGTTAGGGTCACCTTTAAAATGCCTTTACAGGTGCTTCCAGGTGGTACATCCTATCCCAATGCGGTTGCCTTTAAACGCGGCCCGCAGATATTGGCTGTCGATCAGGGCCTTAATCCAACTATCGATTCGCTTCACGATGTGTCTTATGCCAAAAACAATGCGCTAACCGATGCCAAAACCAAGCTCCCTGCTGATTGGGGATGGAAACAAGCCTATTTCATCAGCATGAAAGCAAATAATAATACAAAAAAAGTGATATTAGTGCCGTTTTCAGAAGCTGGTCAAAAAACCGAAAAAATTGAGGTGTGGGTAAATCATTGAGCTTCTTTTTAAACCTAAATTTTAATTTTTCAGATGAAAAAAACCTTATTAACCTTATCAATCCTGTGTTTATACTGCTGCCTCAAAGCTCAAAATATTTTTCCTTTTAAATTAAATAACTGCCCTACCGAACAGTTTTGCCTTGATTGCGGAGACATTAAGGCGGACGCTGATCCGGAAAAATTTCAAAAGCTTGTTGAAAATCTGAATAAGATGTACGATTTCAGCAAAATTTCGGGGGGCATTATGTTTCAGATTTTAGTTGATTCCGTCGGAAACGGCTGTGTTTTAAGCCACACTGATAATTCCAATAATGCGTTCACTCAGAATATCGTAAAAAGGTTAAATATGTTTGATGGCTGGATTCCGGCAAAGACCAAGGGGAAAACGGAAGGCAGAACATCGTTTAATTTAGAAGTTCAGGTAAAAGGTGGCATCTTGACTGCCAAAATAGCCCGGGTTGATCAAAAAGCCTTCATGAAATCATTCGACAGGCCAGCTAAGCCGGAAATATTTAATACAAGTTATGTATATAAAAATGAGAATCTTAAAAATTATTTAATAAAGGTTTGGAACTCAAAGAATTCCGATTTACCCAATAATTTTAACAATGAACTCACGATAGATAAAAACAATGTGATATGGTTGACGATAGATGAAGGCTTAGTGAAATTTGATGGAAAAAACTTTGTGAGAGCCGAACAGAATATTACTGACAAAGGCGAATATTTTTCATATTATGCGCTGGCCGCTGACAATAACAATACTAAATGGACCTGCGCTAAAAGTAACGTTTACAGCTATAACGATCAGAAATGGACTATATATGATCCAAAGGTGATAGGGATAGACGGTGCCTACAAGATCATTAACAATGTCAGATCAAATGAGCTTTTCTTTTGCTCAGACAAAGGTCTTACTATTTATAAAGACGGCAATTGGAGTAACTTAAACATGGATAAAATAAAGGAACTCCCATCAAATCGTGTAACGTTTGCAAAACGAGATTCGAAGAACAGAATTTGGATTGGAACTTTCAGCGGATCGGTTTTAATTGACGACAATGGCAAAGCGACGAGTTTTAATCAAACCAATACTATACTTAAAGGCAAATGTATTACCTCAATGGACGAAGATGAAAATGGAAATATATTTTTTGGATTATATCAGTATGAAAGAAAAGATAAAAAGTCTGTAAATAACGATGAGGGGATAGCAGTTCTGTACAAAAGTGGAGAGTTCAAACAGTTCACCACTTCAAATTCAGGTATGCCTTTTAACCATGTTACCAAAGTTCTATATGACAAAATAGAGAAGGTGCTTTGGATTGCGACGGACAGAGCAGGTCTGGTGAGATATGATTTGAACAACGGTTGGGAAAATTATCACAATGAAAATTCCGAAATCCCCACGGCGTATATTACCGATATGGCGTTTGATAACAACGGGGTTTTGTATTTGACAACAAGGCAGGGATTAGTAAAAATAGGAAGAAGATAACACACATTTTTGATAACAAAACAAGGTCGTTTCTAATGTATATGGCATTTAAATATTTATTTACCGCGCTGGTACTCTCATCTTTATTGTTTTCCTGCACCACACTCAAACCCCTTGCCCCGGCAAGTACCGCAGCGAATATCCCTAATATTGATCAGCCCATATCCAATGTTGAAGTGCCGGTTACGGTCGACCTGAAAAGCTATATTCGCCAGGCCGAAAGCTCTGTGCCAACCAAATATTCCGATAACCAGCAGCCCTGCGATGGCCTGCGCTACAATTATACCTTTACGCGCACGCCATTTACTGTCACGGGTACTAACAATGTGGTCAACCTGAAATTTATCGGCAGTTATGGCTTCACGGCGTCCTATTGCGCCAAATGCACCACCATTTTGGGTTCGGGACCACAATGCCTGGTGCCGGTGGTGTCGGCAGAGTGTGGGGTAGGCGAGCCTCTCCGCCGGATGGAGATCGCCTATCAATCCACTATCACAGTTACGCCAGATTATCACCTGAAGTCCAAAACCATCCTGTACCCCTTACCAAAACCCATCGACCGCTGCAACGTGTTTTTAGGCAATATCGACGTTACCGATCGCCTGGTCAATTATTTAACAGCTCCCCTAAATGATCTTGGCAAACAGGTGGATTCCAAAATTGCTGCCTATAACATTAAACCCATTATTGACCAGATATGGAAGAATGTAGCAGGTGAATATAAAGTGGCGGATGTTGGATATCTCTACACCAATCCTCAATCGGTTCGTGTAAGTAATTTTAACCTGGATGGTTCCATGCTTGCTTTCTCGGTGGGCGTATCGGCAAGACCGGTAGTAACTACGGTAAGCTTAAACCAGCCGCTAAAACCTGTGCCGAATTTGAGCACCTACGTACCAACCAAAGGCTTCAACGTTTACCTCGACCTGTTAGAGAACTACAATCACCTGAACAACATGGTGAACCAGCAGGTTAAGGGTCAAAAGATTGATGTGGCTGGCAAGGAGTTTATCGTAGATAGCGCCCGTGTTACCGGCATCGGTACCAAAATAAGCATGAAGATCGACTTCAGTGGTTCAAGCACGGGCACCATCTACCTGGTTGGTACACCTAACTATGATCCTGTAAAACATGAGCTATCCTTCCCCGACCTGAGCTTCGACCTGCAAACAAAAGCCTGGATGCTAAAAGCCGCCAAGTGGATGTTCAACGGCAAAATAACCGATGTGATCCGTCAACGGGCCACCTATAACTTCACCAAATTCCTGGCTGATAACAAAATCCGCCTGCAAAAAGAACTCAGCCGCGACTATGGCAACGGCATCCACTCGGACGTAGCTATACAAGACCTCGATATCAAGGCTATATATCCAACCGCCGAAAAGCTGATCATTCGCACTTTGTCAAACGGGCAGGTTAAGGTAAAAGTGGTAATGTGATGATACTTTTCGCACAGATGCAAAATAGGTAATCCCCGTACACTAAATAGGGAATAACTCCGGTATTAGGGGAAACCCACCTCATTACTTTTGCTATATTGTTAAATTACTGAAACCGATATGAAGAATACCTTATCCAACAAAGATCACCAGGGCGTAAACCTCACCCAATAATAATTCAATTAATAGTTCATAGTAGAAAAGGCTCCTGTCGGGGCCTTATTGTTAATTTGTTAAAATAATGCAGAATATACTTTTCTTCGGTGACAGCCTCACCGCAGGCTACGGGCTTAATGATCCCGAAAACGAATCTTACCCGGCGCTTATCCGCCAAAAAATAAATACCCTCAAGCTCCCTTACCGCGTCATTAATGCCGGGCTCAATGGTGATACTTCTTCGCGTGGCCTGCGCCGGCTCGATCGCTGGTTGACAGAACCTATAAGCCTGTTTGTATTGGAATTGGGTATCAACGATTTTCTTCGCCAGATACCGCCTGCCAATACACAAACCAATCTGCAGGCTATTATCGAACGCGTACGCGAAAAATATCCCAATGCCGGTATGGCGCTCATGGGCATGCGTCTGCCGCCATTCATACCCGGTGCCGCGGCCGAAAAGTTCCGGTCGATGTACCAGAAACTGGCGGAACAATACCGTATGACCTTCGTTCCCTTCTTCCTCGAAGGGGTCGCCGGCAAAGAGCGGCTTAACCTGGGCGATGGCCTGCACCCATCATCAGATGGGTATAAAGTTATCGCCGAAAACGTATGGCCTGCTTTGAAAATATTGGTATACAAGGATATGTGCCAGGCAATTTGCCACAAGTGCGATCAAGCAAAACAAAGCTGTTTGTAATAACTTCCTCTTGGGCGTTTCCCCGATGTGGTCGCGGGCCGGGCTTTGCGGGGCTACGCTGTCGCTCCGGCCCCTCCTTCGTCGCGGCTGGAACCCTTCCAATCCCTTACGCGGGATCTCCGCACTTCATGACTGCTGGCAAATACATACAGGCTGGCTGGCGAGTAAAAGCGGGCAGGTAATTGATGATCCTATTATTTCGCATCATTAATCTGCTGAATCGCGTCTGCGATATCCTGTAAAGATTTCTGATCATTCAATTTATTTCGTGCCTCCTTAGTCGAATTTAGGTATTTTATAATATAAGGAGCCGCCCCATCTTTTTTATACTTTATACCCATAAACCTTAGCTCCTCAATTCCCTGGTGCACATAGTCCGGATTTTTCAGGCCCCCGATCATGCCCGAAAATTTTTCGGTCAGGTGAATTTGTTCCTGTAATGTTCCATTCACATAGCGTTGATAAACATAAGGCCATTTGGCATCACCTCCAGTAGTTGCATACACGCGGACAATCGCTTGGGTCAGGTTTCCCAGGTTGTCGCCTTCAAAACCTTCCGCATATTTAACAGCGACGGCAGGGTCAATTTCATTTATTCCGTAAAGAGCGGATGCCTCAACTTCATACGATGGGCTCGTCAAAGCTTTTTTGAATACATCCATATTCATCGGGTCTTTTAAGGCAGCGAGGGTCCTTAATGCATATGCCCTTACCTGTGTATTCTGATCAGTTTTTGCCAGTTCAATGACCTTGGGTAGGGCTGCTTCTCTCAAATCCTTATTAGCATTCCTGATATCTTCCTTGTTCATAGTCAGCGTTTGCAGGGCTTTCATGCGTAAACCCGAAAACCGGTCGTTTAAAGCTGCAACTACTACTTTTTGAGCGCTCTTATCATCCTGGTTCTTCGAAGCAAATTCGACGGCCTCGTAACGGTCGAGATATAACGGGGCATGGAAGTATTGAAAAACATATTCGTCAGGGTTTTTATGCTCGTTTTTTTGAGCTACAAGCACTTTATCTGCATCTACATTTACCAGGGCTGGCTTTGCTGATACCCTGAACGAAATTGTATCGGTCTTTTCATTCATCCAAACTTTATGCCGCTCTGTTTTACCGTCAGCATAAATATCTATAGCCATTGGTAATTTAAATGTTTGGCCATCCTGCTTTTGGGCCAGGTAAACGGTTTCTGTTTTAGAAGCCTCATCCCATCCATAGCTCACATCTAAAACCGGGTGACCAGCCCCATAATACCATTGATCAAAAAACCAGTTTAGATCAAGCCCGCTGGCTTCTTCCATCGCCAATCGTAATTGCTGAGCTTCGGCACTTTTAAATGCATTTGATGTCAGGTAGATATTCAGCCCTTTATAGAAAGCACCATTACCCAAATAATTGCGCAGCATATTTAAGATACGTCCGCCCTTCTGATACGTTACCCCATTAAAGGCATCATGAATTGCCTGATAATGAAAGTTGACCAACGGTATTTTATGATTCTCGGGATTTCCCAGGTATCCCTGTAATCCATTATAAAGATGTTCGTCGGCTGCGTCCTTTCCATATTTATGCTCCAGCCAAAGGATTTCGCCCAGATCTGCAAATGACTCATTTAGTGTTAAATTACTCCAGCTTTCGCAAGTTACATAGTCCCCAAACCATTGGTGAAACAACTCGTGTTCAACACCAGGGTTGTAATATTGATCCAACAATTCCCGGTGGGTACTCTGACTTCCAAACACATTAGCCGTGGTATTTTCCATGGCCCCGCTTACATAATCGCGCACCACAATTGCCGAATATTTGTTCCACGGGTAATCAACCCCCGTAATTTTCGAGAAAAAACCAATTGCTTCAGGAACATCGCCAAACATATCCTTTGCGTAAGGGGCATATTTGGGCTCGAGGTAATAGCTGACCTCTTTACCATGCCATTGATCCTTGTAGATTTTGAAATCACCCACCGCCATCATAAATAGATAAGGAGAATTGGGCAGTTCCATTTTCCAGGTATCAGTGCGGGTCCCGTCTGTATTTTTTCTTTGTGAGGAAAGCCGGCCGTTAGATAGGGTAACGTATTTGGCGGGAACGGTCATGCTGATTTCCGAGGTGGTTTTCTGATTGGGTTTATCAATGGTGGGGAACCAGCCCGAAGAGCTCTCAGGCTCCCCTTCGGTCCATATCTCAGTAGGTTTATTCTTTTCAGTACCATCAGAATTGATAAAATATAATCCCTTTTCATTTTTGCGGAGCCCTTTGCGCTCATTCGGTTTAGCTGTATAGTCAATATAGATGGTATAGTTTTCGGCCCGGTTGTATGATCTGTTGAGCCTGATATTTAAACTCAGGCTATCATAACTAAATTTCAAAGGAATGAGCTTGCCATCCTTCAGGATAGCAATAGTATGAATGTCCATACCCTTTGCGTCAAGCCCTAGACTATCAGTTGAATAAAAATGAGGTTTTAAGGTTATCCATTCTTTGCCATACAGATAACATTTTTTGTAGTCAAAGCGCACATCCAATTTGGTATGAATCAAATCATTGATCCTTGTCGTGGTTTCTCGATAGGTGCTGAAATTCTCAATTTTACTTTCCTGGGCGCTCAGAGAGTGCATTGCACCAATAAAAATGCAGCAAAAGAATAACTGGCGGTAATATGTTTTCATGTCCAACAATTTAAGTGTCGGGCAAAGATATAAAACTTTATAGTACTATTTATAACATAGTACTATAAAGTTTAAAATTATTTTTCTACTTAAAAATCCTTCATGTTATCATTAGGCTTTCGGTCTATCAGTTTGGCATAAGGATCAATACCTGCATTAACAGGTTTCCCTTTTACGATTACACTGATGGTATGCTGGCCATAGGAGAGTTTATACTTTTTCAGATATATGGGGTTTACCACTGACCTCCCGTCTTTATTATTGCTGTTGGCAGCAAACACGCCAATATCAATATAGTCACTCATATTTTTGGCGGGTACATCATTGCCTTTATCATCTATCCAGGCTTTGCTGATATCCACTTTAAGGGTGACTTTATATTCATTTTTATTACCTGTTGGTACTGCCTTTACCTCAGTCAACTTATTATCATAAAGGGTGATCTTTTGCCAGGTATCTGTCAGGTAATATTGTAAGGAATCCGGTACATGTTTTTGCAGATACCGATATAGATCAGGAGCACCAGCGAATGGCGGCTTATTTTTAAAGGCATACGCATTCTTAAACTCGCGCAAGGCATTGTTCAGGCTGTCTTCGCCGATCAGGTCCCTCAACCCGTATAGGGCCACGCTGGCTTTTCCGCTCCATTCAAACCCTTCATTGGCTTTGATAAGGGGATGTTCTTTATCT
>Ga0105237_10000417_pt1 | contig 60658 bp, 43 predicted proteins | sample KBSC24metaG_FD_81520 | JGI IMG/M metagenome (GOLD analysis project Ga0105237, IMG submission 81520) | Corn rhizosphere microbial communities from Kellogg Biological Station, Michigan, USA - KBS C2-4 metaG | ecosystem: Host-associated > Plants > Roots > Rhizosphere > Soil | place: Michigan, USA... | reverse complement strand
TTTTTTGCAGAGAAGGGATTGGAGCGAAAGACGAGATTCGAACTCGCGACCCCGACCTTGGCAAGGTCGTGCTCTACCAACTGAGCTACTTTCGCGTTGGGAGTGCAAATATAGACAGAAATGGATATTCTGCAAGCAAAAAATGTATTTTTTTAGTATAAATTATAAAAGACATTGGCTTTCAGTTATTTCAGTCCGATATATTTATTTCTAATTACTCACCTTGTATCCAAAAGTTACCGGGCATTTTGTTGCGGCAACCAAACCTGCATCTCTCCCTTACCCCTGTTTGCCCATGAATAATACGGAATAGCCGTTAAAACCACTTTCGATGTATTATTGGTTGATGAATCCCTGCGCAAAGCCTGGCCTTTTAACACGGTGACACCATTTAACAGATTTCCCTCAAATTGCGGGGTAAAAACTGCATTTTCAGGCACCGACAGGTTGCTTACACGGCCATTGTTATCCACCCACTCGGCAGTGTACATTATCGGGCCGCGCTGTAGCGCAATTTTATTGTCGTCGCTCTTTATTGCCTGGTTGGCAATAACCTTTTTAACATTCATAGGCAAGTCCATCTGCAGGCGGTCGCCTTTTCTCCATTGCTTGTTTATAACCGCGTAGCCGTTATGTATTTTATAATTAACAGGCTGCCCGTTAACTTTTATAATAACTTTTGGCGCCTTTAAATTTTCAAACGAATACAGATCTGAGGGGATGGCCCTGGCCCTGCTCCATCCCGGTATGCGCACCAATAAATTAAAATTAGCCGGCGACTCAGGTTCGATAGTAAAATTCAATAAACCATTCCAGGGATAATTATTCTCCTGGGTTATCTTTATATTCTTGTTGTTCACTTTAATGTCGGCATTACCGGCAATAAATAAATTAACATAAATGTCATTCCCTTTTTGGGCGTACATGTAACCCGGCAACGATGGCAGGAACCTAACCATATTTGTAGGGCAGCATGAACATTCAAACCATCCCGACCGTGCAGCTTCAACACCATCGCCTTTAAAATCGTTGGTTACCTGCATGGCATTGGTATAAAAAAATGATTTGCCATCTAATCCAACTCCAGATATTAACCCATTATATAATACCTTTTCCAATACATCAATATATTTTGAGTCGCCATGCAGCAAAAACATCCGCTGGTTCCAGAACACCTCCCCTATGGCGGCGCAGGTTTCATTATAAGCAGTAGCGTTTGGCAGTTCATAATTAGCCCCAAACCGTTCCCCATCGCCTACGGCGCCTATGCTGCCCTGCACATATATTTTTTTGCCCACCACATTGTTCCATATGCGGTCAATGGCTTCAACATATTGCTTGTCGCCGGTTAAAGCAGCCACATCGGCCATGCCCGAATAGAGGTACATGGCACGTACCGCATGGCCCTCGGCTTCATCCTGGTCAACTACGGGTTCATCATCCTGCCAGTACATCCCGTTCTTCCATTCATCGGTACTTGATTTATCATAAGCGCGATGCCCTCTTTCGTCAATAAAAAACTTAGCCAGGTTCAAATAATCCTTCTTGCCTGTTATGCGGTATAGGCGCACCAAACCCATTTCAACAATTTCGTGGCCCGGGGCAACATGCCTTTTACCGGGGCCAAAGGTATTTACCAGCAGATCGGCGTTTTTTAGGGCGATATTTAGAAAATTCCTTTTCCCTGTAGCGAGGTAATGCGCGGCGGCGGCCTCAAACATGTGGCCCGAGTCATATAACTCATGGCTCAGTTCATTTTCTTTAACCCACCTTTCTGTACCTGCCCATGGATGGGGGTGCAATGGGTCGATAGTGCGGGCGGTATATAAATAGCCATCAGGCTCCTGCGCCTCGCCTACAATGGTTATTAATGAATCGACGTAAGCATCTAATTTGGCGTCAGGGTGCACCGCCAATGAATATGACGCGCCTTCAATGGTTTTATAAATGTCGGTATCATCAAACGGATATTTGGTGCAAAAGCTCCCTTTACGTGCCGCCGCCATTTCAAAGTTTTTTACACGCCCGGTATTCTCGCAACGGGCAAATGATGCCGGAATAGTTACTGTACGGTTAGTCTCAATGCGCGGCGACCAAAATTTATCATTTAACTTAACTTTGGTAAAAGCTACCGGCTGTATAGGATAATCTTTAATTTGCGCATTGGCTACTCCCCCGCACACCAAAAATGCTGCTATTAATTTCTTTATCATACTTATTATCTTTTATAATTAACCCGTATAATATTAAATGAATATGTTTTATATCTATTTTGAATAGCTTACATGGCTATTTTAATGTAAGCACTACAACCGATGCCGTTGGCAAACTGATATTGATATTGTTATCCTTTAAAGCAGCGCCTTTAAATTCCTTTGGTGTTATTTTATTCTGGTCATCAAACGAATTGTAATCCTGTAATTTTGCTGATGCCAGTATGCTGCCATTTACGCTGCTGAATTTCTTACCGTCAAGCTTAAGTGATATTTTATGGATATGGTCAGGATCGATATTTACCAGTGATATATGCGTAACACCATCCTTATCCCTTGATGCTGAAGCTGATATTGCCGGAAGCTTTCCCGAGCCCAAAACATAATCCTCGCTTTTGATGGTTAAAGGCAGCAGCGTGGCGTTTTGGTGCACGTTGTACATTTCCATAACATAATAGGTAGGTGTCAGGATCATTTTATCGCCCTGCGTAAGTATCACGGCCTGCAGCACGTTTATGCACTGCGCCAGGTTGGCCATGCGCACACGGTCGCAATGGTTATTAAATATATTTAGGGTGGTACCGGCTATCATGGCATCGCGCATGGTGTTTTGCTGGTATAAAAAGCCGGGATTGGTATTAGGTTCAACATCGTACCATCCTCCCCATTCATCAACAACAAGGGCTATCTTTTTCTTCGGGTCGTATTTATCCAATATGGCCGAGTGGCGGGTTACCAGTGTGTCCATATATAAGGCGCTTTTCATCGTTTCAAAATACTCACGTTCAGAATAGTTTGTGGCCGATGATTTATGTCCCCAGTCAATGATGGCATAATGGTGCAATGCTATGCCTTCTATCAGGTCGTGGGGGATGCTCTTCATCAGGGTTTCCGTCCAGTTATAATCATCGGAATTTGCGCCCGATGCTACCCTGAATATCCTGTTAGTATTATCCCAATTGGTCATAAATGTTGAATATTTCCTGAATTCATTCGAATAATATTCCGGTGTCATATTACCGCCGCAACCCCATGCCTCGTTACCTATACCCCAAAATTTAACCTTCCAGGGTTTGTCCCTTCCGTTTGCCTTACGCAAGTCCGACATTGGGTTTTTTGAATCTGAACTAACATAATTTACCCAATCCGACAACTCCTGCACCGTACCGCTGCCCACGTTGCCCGATATATAAGGGTCAGCGCCCAGCAATTCGCACATATTTAAAAATTCGTTAGTGCCAAAGCTGTTATCTTCAACTGTACCGCCCCACCATTTATTAATAATAGCAGGCCTTTTATCTTTCGGCCCAACGCCGTCCCTCCAATGGTAGGTATCGGCAAAGCAGCCGCCCGGCCACCTGAGCGCGGGTATCTTCATTTTTTTCAAAGCTGCTATAACATCGTTACGTACCCCATAAGTATTGGGTATGTGCGATGTATCGCCCACATAAAAACCATCATAAATACCATGGCCCAAATGTTCGGCAAAATGGCTATAGATGTATTTACTAATGGTAGGATCAGCAGCGTTATCACCGGCAGCAATGGTAATACTGGTTTGCGCACGCAACAATGATCCGCAGCAGACTAATGCCGCGGAGAAGATAAGGGCCTTTACTTTCATAATTTATTGGTTAAGTTTTTATTGCCGGGGTGTTATAATTGGCGCATAATTTACCGGCATAAACTAATTGCAATATAATAAATATATAATAATTGTTTATAAAACACTTAAAATAACCTGCCTGCTTTTCCCATCTATGCAGGCAAGCTATTATCCTATATTATTTATAATATACCTCACTCCAGCGCAATTCATTTCGTAGCTGGTCAAGTTTAGTATCCTTGCCAATACGCACAAATTCAATGTCGGCCATATCGGCAAAATCCTGCATGTGCTCGGCTGTCAGGTTTTGGCTGTAGGCAGTATGGTGCGCACCACCGGCATATATCCACGCTGCACAACCGGTTTTCATGTCGGGATAAGGTTTCCATAATACCCGTGCAACAGGCAATTCAGGCAGGTCATTCTGCGGCTCAACTGCTTTTACCTCATTTACCAGCAAGCGGAAGCGGTTGCCCATATCAACTATCGATGCATTTAACGCCTCACCGCCGGCAACGTTAAACACCAGCCTTGCAGGGTCGGCTTTGCCACCTATGCCTAAAGCATGTACTTCTAATGCTGCCTTTCCGTTTGCCAGTGAAGCATCAACCTCAAGCATGTGCGAACCTAATACCAGTTCATTGTTAGGATCGAAATGGTAGGTATAGTCTTCCATAAAAGCGTTTCCACCCGGCAGGCCGCTGCCCATTACTTTAAAAGCACGTACCAAAGCGGCCGTTTTCCAATCGCCTTCGCCTGCAAAGCCATAACCATCGGCTAACAGGCGTTGTACAGGGAGGCCGGGTAATTGAACCATGCCGTGCAAATCCTCGAAAGTATCTGAAAAGCCCTTAAAGCCACCATCAACCAAAAATTTGCGCAGCCCAAGCTCAATTTTAGCAGCCTCGTATACCGACGAATGCCTGTCGCCGCCTTTACGCAGCGACGCGTCCATGGTATAAGTATCTTCATACTCAGTTACCAGCTTATCTATATCAGCCTTGCCAATATTATTTATAATGGCTACCAGGTCGCCAATGCCATAGCTGTTTACCGAGAAACCAAATTTCAATTCAGCTTCCACTTTATCGCCATCGGTAACTGCCACGTAGCGCATATTATCGCCAAAGCGGGCGAATTTAGCCCCCTGCCAGTCGTGCCAGCCAGCGGCGGCGCGTGCCCAGGCGCTTATTTGCGCTATTACTTCGGGGTCTTGCCAATACCCAACCACTACCTTGCGGTTCTTACGCATACGCGATACCATGAACCCAAACTCCCTGTCGCCATGCGCACTTTGGTTCAGGTTCATAAAATCCATATCAATACTGCTCCACGGAATATCGCGGTTGTATTGTGTATGCAAATGCAATAATGGTTTTTGCAATATGTTTAACCCGCGTATCCACATTTTCGCAGGCGAAAACGTGTGCATCCAGGTAATTATCCCGATACAATTTTCGGCTGTATTTGCTGCCTGTAAGGTGGCGTATATTTCTTCGGTGCTTTTAACTGTCGGCTTATAAACTACGCGCACAGGTAAACCTTCTGCATTCCCCAGGCCTTTGGCAATTTCCTCTGAATGCTCAGCAACTTTTTTTAAGGTTTCCTCGCCGTATAAATTCTGGCTGCCGGTTATAAACCAAACTTCAAATGTTTTTAGATCGATCATACTTTATTTCGGATTTCGGATGTTCAATTTCGAATTTATTTTTTTTGCAATATTAGCTTTGGCCGTAATAGGAATCGGGGCCGTGCTTGCGTTCGTAGTGCTTCTTTATCAGCGCGTCTTTCAGGCGCGGGGCATTGTTGTTTATTTGCTCGGTAAGGTAGGCCATGTGCGCAACTGTTTCGAGTACGGCACTATTGTACACCGCTTTTTCGGCAGTTTTGCCCCAGGTAAACGGGGCGTGGTTTCCCACCAGTACCATTTCTACTTCTTTGTAATCCAAACCCGACTCTTTAAAATGATCAATGATCTGGAAACCGGTTTGATATTCATAATCGCCTTTTATCATTTCGTCATTCATTGGCGGGGCGCAGGGTATGTCAACCGTTAAATGGTCGGCATGGGTAGTACCGAAAATGGGTATGCACCTTTGCGATTGTGCCCAGGCGGTGCCAAACGTAGAATGTGTGTGCACAATACCATTTATCCCTTCCCAATGCTTGTAGAGTACGGCGTGGGTTTTGGTATCGGATGATGGGCGAAGGTCGCCTTCAATGGTATTACCTTCAAAATCAACTATTACCATTTTTTCGGGTGATAGTTCCTCATAAGGCACCCCACTTGGTTTAATAGCGAATACCCCCAGTTCCCTGTCGGCGGCGCTCACATTGCCGAAGGTAAACAGCACAAGTCCTAATTTAGGGAGCTGCATGTTGGCTTCAAAAGCGCTTTGTTTTATATGCTGATATTTACTCATAATCAAATTTAATGGGCGGTTGCCAACGGCGCTGAATGCATGTTTTGTTCAACCTGGAATGCTACAAAATCGCCTAAACCTTTATATTTTTTATAACGCGCAGCATAAAATTGCCCCAGTTCTGCATTTGGATAATACTCCACATCGAACCCTTTGCCCATAGCTGCCATAGCTTCTTCAACTGTTGCATATATACCCGATGCAACGGCTGCGAACATAGCTGCGCCCAATGCACAGGTATGTTCAAATTGATGGATACGGATAGGCATACCTAAAACGTCGGCCATCATTTGCATAATATAGGGCGACTTCTTGGCCACTCCGCCAATACCAATGATACCTTTAACAGAGATCTCTTCCTGCACAAAACGGTCGACAATACTTTTTGCACCAAAGCAGGTTGCCTCAGCCAGCGAACGGAACATGCGCGGGGCATCGCTGCCCAGGCTTAAACCTGTTATAGCGCCTTTAAGCATCTGGTTGGCATCGGGCGTACGGCGTCCGTTGAACCAGTCTACGGCCAGCTCGTTGCTTTCATCCAATGGCAATAAAGCTGCCTGCCTGCTCAATTCAGGGATAATGGCGTTTTCAAGTTCCTGTTTTAATGCTTCAATTGTGGCTTTATCAATTAGTTTAGTTTTTGAAAGCAGGTTATTCAATGGCCATGCCAGTATATTTTTAAACCAGGCATAAGTATCGCCAAATGCCGATTGCCCGGCTTCCAAACCTACCATGCCGGGAATAACCGAACCATTCACCTGGCCGCATATACCGCGTACCAGTTTGCCCTTCATTTCATTTGCCGGGGCCACCAAAATATCGCAGGTTGAGGTGCCCATTACCTTGCTTAAATGATAAGGCTCTATCTGCCCGCCAACGGCGCCCATATGTGCATCAAACGCCCCTGTGCCAACCACCACATCAGTTGAAAGGCCAAGGCGTTCGGCCCATTCCTTACTTAAAGTACCGGCGGCTTCATCGGCGGTATAAGTTTCTGAAAACAGGCGCCCCCGGTAACCTTTTAATAAAGGGTCGAGGGTTGAAAAGAACTCGTCAGGCGGCAAGCCGTCAAACTCTTCGGCCCAAAGTGCCTTATGGCCCGCCGAACAACGCCCGCGTTTTATATCGGCCGCATTTGTGCCGCCGGTTAATAAAAATGGTATCCAGTCGCAATGTTCTACCCACGAATAGGCGGCATTCCGCACTTGCTCGTCAACCCTTAATACATGCAGCAGTTTGGCCCAAAACCATTCTGATGAATATATTCCACCAACATATTTTAAATAATTTATATCGAATTTGGCAGCATGTTCATTTATCTCACCAGCTTCTTTCACCGAAGTATGGTCTTTCCATAAAACAAACATAGCGTTTGGATTTTCTTCGAAACCGGGCGTTAATGCCAGTGGCACACCCCGTTTATTAACAGCTACCGGCGTTGAACCCGTAGTATCAACAGATATACCTTTTATATTACGGGCAACCACATCGCCGCCCGCCAGCCTGATACAGTCCCTTACCGTGTTTTCCAACCCTGAGATATAATCAAGCGGGTGCTGCCTGAATTGGTTATTAGGCGCATCGCAATATTGCCCCTGTTGCCAGCGTGGATAATAATACACTGAAGATGCTAATTCTTCGCCATTTATGGCGTTAATTATTACTGAACGTACCGAGTCGGACCCGTAGTCCACCCCTATCACAAATTTATCGGTGCCCATATTGGTTTATAATACGTGTTAAAGTAACACTAATTATTTTATAAATAAAAGAGGTTAAGGAAAATAAATTAAAAAATAGACCGTTTCGGCATCACATGCATATAATTTCTAACAATAATGCAGCACAAACAGGCTGTGAAAAATTTTCCTGACCTATGTTAAAAACAAGGACAAATTATGAGTGTATAATTTATACTTATAATTACCCGAGCGCTATTGCAACATATTTTTTAATTTGCCGGCCTAAATATTGTATATATAATGATGCCAAAAGCTTTACTCTTCGACCTTAACGGAACTATAATTGATGATATGAACTATCACACCAAAGCATGGCAGCACCTGTTTAATAACGACCTGGGTGCTGAAATGACATGGGAAGATACCAAAAAAGAAATGTATGGTAAAAACCAGGAGGTACTGGTGAGGGTATTCGGAACTGATAGGTTTACCCAGGATGAAATGGATGAATTATCCATAGAAAAGGAAAGACGCTACCAAAAAGAGTTTTTCCCTCACCTGGCATTGATTCCAGGATTAGCCGGCGTGCTTGAAGATGCCTATCAAAAAGGTATCCCTATGGCCATAGGTTCGGCAGCAATACCGTTTAATATTGATTTTGTGCTGGATAATTTAAATATCCGCCATTATTTTAAGGCAATAGTAAGTGCCGATGATGTAAAGCTAAGCAAACCAAACCCCGAAACATTTTTAAATGCCGCCGGTCTTCTGCAGGTAACCCCTACCGACTGCCTTGTATTTGAGGATACGCCCAAAGGCGCAGAAACAGCCCTGAATGCAGGTATGAAAAGCATAGTGCTTACCACTACCCACCAGCAACACGAATTTGCCCATTTGGATAATGTGCTGTACTTTGCGGCTGATTACACCGGTGATTATTTCAAAAACCTGTTAGCCTGAAACATCCTATGAAATTCATTTATTTAGCGGCCCTTGCGTGTTGCATTTCAATAGCAGCCATCGCCCAACAAAAGCCCGATACTTTGTTTTATGAAAGTTTTAACGGCAATGCGCTCGACAAGGCGAAATGGAACGTTGAAGTTACGGGCTATACGGTAAATAAAGAGCAGCAGGCATACGTTGATTCGGCGAGCGTATTGTTTTTGAAGGCAGGCTATTTAAATATAAAACCGGTTTATCATCCGGGATACATTAGCACCTTGCAAAAGCCGTATGATTTTTTGTCGGGCAGGATAAATACCAGGGGGAAATTTGAATTTACTTATGGGACTGCGTCGGCACGTATAAAAATGAGTGCGGGCGCCGGTTTGTGGCCTGCATTTTGGGCATTGGGCGAAGGTAAATGGCCCGATTGCGGCGAAATAGATATAATGGAGAATATTGGAGATTCATCATGGATCAGCCATGCTTTGCACGGGCCTGGTTATTTTGGCAATACGCCAATAGTACACCGTGCACATCATATTGATATTACCCAATGGCATGTGTATGCTGTAAAATGGACTACAAATAGCCTTATATTCAGCATTGATGGTGTAGATACTTACACTGTAACCCGCCCAATGATTGTGCATTATGGTCGTTGGGCTTTTGACAATCGTAAGTTTATTATTTTGAATTTTGCATTGGGCGGCGGCTATCCATTTGGTATTAATAAAACCACCGAACCTTATTACGGCCTGCCACAAAGTACGGTTGATAAAATAAAGCAAGGCAATGCCCAAATGCTGGTAGATTGGGTTTTGGTGACTAAATAGTAAAGTAACAGTTATTTAGCCTACTACCTCCGGGTTCCGTTTAGCGTTTATTTCGGAAAGGATATGTAGGGCCATTTTTTTTGCCTGGTGGCGCAATTCGGGTACGGCTGTGCTTTCCCATAGTATGCCCTTCAGGTTGCCACCTACTACAAACAGGTTAGGCTTGCGCAGGCCAATGGCGGAAATAACACAACCATCAGGGTCGGTATTGATGCCTAGATTGAACGGGCCGGGACATATTGTACCATTTTTGGCAAGGGTGCTTAATAACTCATTGCTTGAACGCGTTATATTGCTTTCAGGGCCGGTACAGTTTATTATGCGTTGTACGGTTAATGGTTTGGTAGCTCCTTCGCTGTTTAATATCACTTCGATCTTGTCGCCTTTTGGCATAGCCGATAATACGGAGCCCTTGTGTGTTACCAGTTTATTATCGGACCGCATATCTTCAATAATATTATGCATTTGTGTAGGCAGGCGATGGCGCACCCTGTCCCAAAAAGCGCTTAGTTTTTTCAGGAACTGGTATTTTTCGTCCATGGTGAACGATTGCCACAAGTTTTGGATCTTTGGCCTTAACGAATCAATAACCGGGTAGATAGATTGCCCATGCTTATCCGCAAGTTTCCGATGTTTGTTGATAATGCTAACCAGCTCCGTTAAGTCGGAGGTGTTATCTAATATCCCTTCTTCACTAACATAAGGCTCTTTAGCATCGCGCCAGGGCTTTAGCCTGTAGCCGTGGGGCGAGATGGTGTGGATGGTTTGTTTGCAGCCATTCTCTACTAAACCCAGTACAGTATCAACCATGGTAAGGCCGTTACCTATGACCAAAATATCATCTTCAGGGTTAACATTTTCAATACAATGGTTTTTCCACGGATCGCCAAAATAGCACGGGTTTGTTTTGAGCGATAGATCCAAACCGGCAGCAAAATTTGGCTGATCGTTGCCTGTGGCGAGTATAACGATATCGGCTGTGATTTCAGGATATTTTGTAGTGATGATCTGCAGCTCATCATCCTTTTCAATAATATTAACTGCCTTATCATTATAAACCCAGATGCGTTTATTATAACCCTGTTTATCCAATTCATCGCGCCAAAGCTGGCTAAGGTATTGCCCGTAAATTTTACGGGTTGAAAATTCGCCGGCTAATTGCTCCCTTTCATGGTGGGGTATGTTATTAGTTTCCGTTAACCATTGCAAAAAATGGCCGGGCTTATCGGGGAATGCACCCATATTACCATTCGGCACATTCAGCAAAAGATTTGAGGTATGCGGGTCATATGCTACTCCACAGGCAATTTTCTTTTCGCTGTTAACAATATGGATATGCAAATACTCCTCAGCATCCTGCAACAAATTAATAGCCGTGAGTATGCCGCAAAAGCCGCCGCCAATGATGGCAACATTTAAAGGTTGATCTGTTTCAGCTAATGACATTAATTTATGGTCAGTTAAATTAAAATAAGCGCTTCATATGTTACCGGCAGCTCCTAACTACCATTGAAGATTTTAAAGCCCTCCCTTCTGCCGCGCAGCTACATAATAATTATACAAAGTTATTATTTTCTATTTAATCTATGTAATTAATAGGATTAAATTTTATATTTTTTTATTCTACATTCAACACTAAAAATTTTACTGTTTTTTCCTGATAGCGCTTATTTCACCGTTACGTTCCATATACACCTTGTCTATCTTGTTCATGTCTTCTGTGAGGGCTGATTTACGGATACCTTGCAGCATATCCTCCTCGCTTACCATTGCCCGCTTCATTCTATCTTTTCGAAATTTTCCATTTTCAAACAATAAAATAATACTCCCCTCCAGCCACCGGCCGAATGTTTTATGATAAGTTGTAACCAGCCAGCCAAACAAACGGTGCAAAATTACTATGGTAAAGCATACAACTACCACCGGAACAAAAGGTGATACCCCCACCACGGCCCGGCTTAATATAGCCCCTAATAGGATAGTGATCACATTATCAAGCGGGGTACGCAACCCGAATGACCTGCGGCCCGATATACGTATAAGCGCCAATGCAATTAAAAACACAACTACACCACGGCATGACATTTGAAGCGTATCGAGGTTCTTACCTTCGCCAAAAATTCTTATAAATATTTCCATTACAAGTTTGGTTTTTACTAATAATAGCATAACCGATGAAATACATAATGTGTTTGGAAATTGATGTACATCATACTTATAAACCAGCATAAACTAAAGATCCCCGGTTAATGAATTAACCGGGGATCTTAATCATAAGCTGTTAAACTTATTTGAGCGAACCTGCAATTTCTTTTGCCTTATCCAGGTGCTTTTGGATTTTTGGCAAAGTATTTCTTGCGAAATCCTGTATGGTTTGGTTCTTGTCATCAACCTGGTCCTGGAATAATTCTTCCGCCTCTTTATGGTCTTTTACCATCATTGCCATATAAGCCTTGTCAAAAGCGGCACCTGTTTTTGTAGCCAGGCTGTCTAACAATTCCTTATGTTCGGCCGAAATGGTATCAGTTTCAGTGATCAATTTATCAGTCTCAAGCGAATCGAGAGTGGTGTTGATCTTAGAATGATCCGCTATCATCATTTGCGCAAAACTTTTCACATCCTGGTTTTGCGAGTTGGCGGCTGCCAGTTGTGATGCTTTTATTTCGGTCAATCCGCCTTCATAAGCATTTTTAATAAGCGTTGTACCGCCATCATCAACTAACGTTTTTTCATTAAGGTATTTAGCCTTGTAGTTATCCATACATGACTGCACCGAAAGCGCGATCGCCAATCCTAATACCGGGTAAATAAGTTTTTTCATTATAATGTGTTAATATCAATTTTTTAACAAACAACAAACCATACGGTTCATTATTTGATGCAAAACAAATCAATTTCTTACTAATAAGCCAATAATGATGGAAAAAAATTTCTGTAGTCCGAAAGTCGGAAAAGTCTGCAAGTCTGAAAGTACATTAGTTTTTTTACTAATACTACTTTCGAACTTCCGGACTTTCGGACTATTCTACGCAAGATTTCTTCCGGCATTCACTATACCATAAACGGTACGTATCACCAGCTTATCATAAGTTTCGGTTAGTTCCTCGTCCCGTTGCTCGTTATTAAGACATTGCAATGCGTAATGCTGAACAATAACCAAGGGCAGCACTATCCTTTCGCGAATGCCAATAGAACGCCTTTCAACCGGGTATTCATCCATCAGTGCCTGGCTGTCGGTAAGTTCATTCAGCATCTGTTTGGTAAGGTCATATTCGTCCTTTAATATTTGCCAAAATGCGCCGAACTTTTTGTCTTTCTTTAAATAAGCGGTTACCCTGAAATCTGATTTCGACATAGACATCATACAATTATCAAGCATGGTTTTGAAAAAGCCCGACGAATGGTAAAGGTGTTTTACTTCTTCCCAATTGCCATCGTTCTTCATTTTCTGCAAGGCAGTACCCACCCCGTAAAAGCCAGGGATGTTCTGTTTTAACTGGCTCCACGAAGTTACAAAGCTTATTGCCCGCAGGTCTTCAAGTTTTAACTGTGAATTGCCATTACGCTTGGTTGGCCTGCTGCTGATGTTAATGCGCGACAACAGTTTTAGCGGGCTATATTGCTCCAGGTAAGGTACAAACAAGGGGTGCTGGCGCAGGTCCATAAATAGCTTGTAGCTTTCGCCTGCCATTTCGGCTATCAACTCCTTATCCCTATTGTTTAACAAGTCGTTTTTATTGGGGAATAATTCTGATACGATACCAGCGTTTATCAGTTGCTCCATATTGAACCTTGCGGTTTCAACCGAACCATATTGCGAACTGATAGTTTGCCCCTGTATGGTTAATTGTATATGATCATTAGCTATTTCATCGCCCATTGATGCATAGAACCGATGGGTTTTGCCACCGCCGCGGGCCGGCGGGCCGCCACGGCCATCGAAGAACGCCAGCTCAATGCCATACCTGCGCGCCAGTGCCGTTAATTCAACCTTCGCTTTGTATATCGACCAGTTGGCCATCAGGTAGCCGCCGTCTTTGGTACTATCTGAAAACCCGAGCATAATGGTTTGGCGGTTGCCCCTGTTCTTTAAATGTTCTTTATAGAAAGGGTGTTTGTACAGTGTTTCCATTACCGTTGCGGCACGGGAAAGATCATCAACCATTTCAAACAGCGGCATAAAGTCAACACTCAAGTTTTCCTTTTTCCAGCCACTCCATAAAAAAAGATCAACCAATTGCAGTATATCCGATGCTTGCTGGCAATTGCTGATGATAAAACGCTGGCAGGCTTTCTGGCCGTTTGCATGCTGGATCTGCTTCATTAACCTGATGGTATTCAGCGTGTCTTTTATATCATCATCCGCTTCTTCGGGGCAATGAAAATCAGCCTCGTTAAACTGCAGGCTATTCACCTTATCATCTTCGGCCAAATTTTCATATCCGGCGTCTATCCCACTATTTATTTCGGTTTGTTGTGTACAATACGTTAACACTTTACGCAGTATGCGGCTATCCTGCCTTATATCGAGTGTGGCGAAGTAGCAGCCGAACAGCTTCACTTTTCGTATTAAATTCTCAACAACATCAATAAAAAGGCTGTCGTGATCAGTAATAAGCGTTTGTCTTACGGATTGCAGCATGGTCAATATCTCACCTTGCTGATTTTCCTGTTTCTCGGAAGGGTTAAAGGCGTTTTTATATAATATTTTATCAAGCTTAAGTATGGTATCGCCAAAGCCGCGGAAAGTGATACGCCTTTTCAGCACCCTGAAATCGCGGTAATAACAACGAAATATGATCTGCCTCAGCAATTTTGAAACAGATTTGGTGGTTTCAGTAGTTACATTGGGGTTACCATCGCGGTCGCCGCCGGGCCAAAAACCAAGTTCAAGTATCCGATGGTTATCGGTAAGGTCAATATCAAACTCCTCTTCCAGTTTTGACTGTATGCCCGATATAGCATGATAAAAAATATTCTCAAGGAACCACACTAAACTAACGGCTTCATCAACAGGTGTTGGCGATGTTTTATTAAAGAATGGTGTTTTGCCTAATTGCTGTAAAAGGCCATCAATACTATTAATATCATTGATTTTCAGCGCATCTATCAGGTCGGTCATTATGCCCAATACACTACCCGGATAAAACTGGGTTGGATGCGCGGTAAGCACCAAACGCAACGAAAAATCCTTTAATTTATCGCTAATGTTCTGGCGTGATTCATCAGTCACAGACTGCTGCAACAAACTTTGCAACGAACCCGAATCATCGGGCCGCGCAATTTTATTGAATGATGAATCTTCAATGGCATCAAACAAAACCACCTGCCTTTCAATATATTGTATAAAACGGAACAACCGGTTTAACTGTTCACGATGTTCAATATCAGGCACATATTTTTTAAAGAATGATTCGATAATTTCCTTCGGCGATTGTTGATTTATAGTGCCTTTTTCGCAATGCGAACTAAAAAAAGGCAGCAAAATACCTATTTCTTTTACCTGGTAAAATGGTAACGTTTGGAATAAACTGTTATACAACTCAAAACGGGTAACTACTTCATGATTAAAAGCGGTTTCCCTTTGACTGAGCTTTAACGTAGATGACATATCCTTAGATTGATGTAGTATACAAAAAGCGGCGATTTTTAATGAGGCCTCATTAAAGCGGTGAATTTAGTGAATTTAAACGAAAAAATCGCAAAAATTTGAGTATTTATTAATAATAACCACAAATTAATGCCAATATTTATTACAAACTCATCATCCGATTAAATTTTTTAAATTTGCATTATTAAAAATCATCCAAAAAAGCGTGTCAACTAAAATTAAGCTGAAGGATATAAAAAGCTTTTTTTACAGCCAGTATTTTTCTGATGGCTTGCGCATAACAGCAGGTGTATTGTTACCGTCGGTTGTTATGGCCAGGCTGGGTATGCTTGGGCCGGGCGTTAACATGTCATTAGGGGCGCTTTGTGTTAGCCTTGTTGATACACCCGGGCCGCTGGTGCATAAGCGCAATGCCATGGCTTTGTGCAATTTATCGGTGTTTTTGGTGGCTATTGCAACAGGCTTTGCCCGCCTTAATCTTTTTACATTAGGGTTGGAGATAACCGTTTTTTCTTTCTTCTTTTCTATGCTTACGGTTTATGGTAACCGTGCGGCCTCGTTGGGTACCGGCTCATTATTAGTAATGATTTTGATGATGGACCAGGCTGTTAAACCCGCTGATGTATTAGGCACCAGCGCGGTTATACTGGCCGGCGGCATATGGTATATGTTGTTTAGCCTGGTGTTTTTCGGCATCAGGCCATACCGCGCGGCCCAGCAAACACTTGGCGAAAATATCGGCGACATAGCCGAATTTTTAAGGATAAAAGCTGCCTTCTACGATCCTGATACCGACATTGACGAAAACTACCGTAAGCTGGTATCGCAGCAAATAAAGGTTAGCCAGAACCAGGATGCTGTTAGGGAAATACTGTTTAAAAGCAGGGTGCTGGTAAAAGAGTCGACCAATGCGAGCCGCATTTTGGTGCTTACTTTTGTGGACCTGGTAGATTTGTTTGAAAACATAATGGCTACCCATTATGATTATGCCAACATGCACAAAAAATTTAAAGGGACCGGGATTTTAGAGGATGTGGCACACTTACTTTATCATATGGCAGATGAGGTGGATAATGCCGCTTATATTGTATTATCCAACAGGAAATATAAGCACCCGGTTGATTTTGTTCCTGAGCTGGAAATACTTAAACAAAAAATTGATGCGTTGGGTGGCAATGAACAGGAAACAAGCAATTTAGTATTAAAAAAGATACTGGTAAACCTGCGCGACCTTAACCAAAAAATTATCAGCATTTATAACTACTACCATTCCGATTCGGCCATGCTGCTGTTTGAGGACCGCCGCAAAATAGAGTATGCCAAATTTGTGACCAACCAGGATTATCGCCCCCATATTTTCAGCGATAATTTCTCGTTCGACTCGGCTGCGTTTAAACATGCTTTGCGGGTATCATTGGTTTGTTTGGTGGGGTTTTTGGTATCGAAATTTATATCAACCGGGCACCATAGTTACTGGATACTGCTCACTATTATTGTAATACTAAAGCCCGGCTTCAGCCTTTCAAAGCAACGTAACTTTCAACGCCTTATAGGTACTATTTGCGGTGGCACCATAGGTATAGCACTATTGATATTTGTGCATGATAAAACTGCTTTATTTATTTTTATGGTGATAATGATGCTGGGGTCGTATAGTTTTCAGCGTTTAAACTATGTAGTAAGTGTGCTATTTACTACGCCTTATGTGCTGGTGTTATTTACATTTTTAGGTGTGAACCATATTGTGCAGGAGCGCATTACCGATACTATTATTGGCTCGGTTATCGCGTTTATTGCCAGCTACATTATTTTCCCGTCGTGGGAATTTGAGCTGATACGGCAAAACCTGCGCGATGTAATATACGCCAATGCCAATTACCTGGCTAAAATAGCCGAAAGCGTTTGCGGTAAATCAGTAGAAACCACCGAATATAAGCTGGCACGCAAGGATGTTTATGTAAAATCGGGCAATCTTTCGGCAGCCTTTGAGCGCATGACCTCGGAACCCAAAAGCAAGCAAAAGAATGTAAAAGAGATACACAAATTTGTAGTGCTGAACCATATACTATCATCATATATAGCTACGGTCGCATCGGAATTTGTGGGTAAAAATATGATCCGTCCACAACCGGAAATCAGTCGTTCGGTTAAAAAAAGCCTGGCCATACTAAATGATAGCAGTATAAAACTTGGCGGCAAAAAGGTAGATATAGCGCCTGAACGGGATATTATTTCTGATAATAATTTACAAAGGACAGAGCCGCTAAATAACAACCTGCTGAAAGAACAACTGGGCTTTATTAATAAAATGAGCAGCGATATTGCGAGGGTGACAGAGAGGATAGTGGGCTTGATTTAATGATTGCTTTTGATCATTGAATGTTGTTTTAACTTAAATTTATCAATAACCTAATCACAAACATGAAATTACAGATAACATGTCTTCTTATTCTACTTTTATTTTCCTGCAATAATTCTAATAAAAACAAACTTTCTAATCAGTCCAAACACTTAATACGTGGAACAGATACTACTGTATTAAAAAACAAATCAATCAAATCAGAAAATAAACATCAAAAAAATTTGTTAGGATACTGGGCCTTAAAAGGTGAGCAAAATTCAACATTTGTAATAGGGACAGATTCCATTTATTATACTGACGAGTTTAAATCATATAAATACAAAATTATTCAGGATAGTATTAAGATATATTATGACGATTTTATCGGCACCTATAAATATCGATTCAAACCTAATGATACACTTGTATTAGTTGGAGATGACGGCTCCCAAGATTACTATAGATTTTCAAAGTGATTTTTTGCCTTTGTTGGTGTTGTCACCAACAAATAACACACTTACATTTAATGGCCCTACTTGTTGGTGACAACGCCAACAGGGGCAATTAGTAACGTGTCTCACGGTGTCGCACAAATGAGACAAATAGCATAAAAATGACTTAAAAAACATTGATTTTTATTGGCAAAAAGGGCTTTATTTAATGATTTTTGATGGAAAAAAGGTCGTTTTAGGTGATTTTTGACGAAAAACAGGGCTAAAAAGTGGTTTTTCGGGTGTTTTATGGGCTCAAAACGGTTTATTTTGGTGCATTTTGAGCGATTTTGAATTATCAATAACATTGATAATCAGCCTGTTGACATTTTGATATTATTTACAATTTTAGCGGGTATCTCAAAGTGTCTCACTTCACTAAATGAGACAGTTAGCGTAATTGAAGCAAGATCTACAAGAGCTCCGTAGCTAAATTAGCCAACTCGCTGCGCTCCCCTTTTTGCAGGGTGATGTGGGCATAAAGCGGGTGGTCTTTCGCTTTATCTATTAAATAACTTAACCCGTTGCTTTCGGCATCAAGGTAAGGAGTATCTATCTGGTAAATATCGCCGGTGAAGATGAATTTGCTGTTCTCTCCTGCCCTGCTGATGATGGTTTTTACTTCGTGCGGGGTAAGGTTCTGGGCCTCATCAACAATAAAGAATATCTTGCTCAGCGTGCGGCCGCGGATGAAGGCCAGTGGTGCTATGGATATTTTTTCATTGGTAACCAGTTCATCAATTTTGGCCTGCATTTTTTCATCATCGCCAAACTGGTCTTTAATAAACTTTAGGTTATCCCAAATTGGTGCCATGTAAGGGTCGACTTTCGATTTAATATCGCCCGGTAAAAAGCCAATATCCTTATTACTTAACGGTACAATAGGGCGCGTTACAAATATCTGCCTGAAATTTTTGCGCTGTTCCAAGGCGCTTGCCAGTGCCAGCAGTGTTTTGCCCGTACCGGCGTTGCCCTGTATGGTAACCAGTTTTATATCGGGGTGTAATAAAGCATGGATGGCAAAAGCCTGCTCCATATTCCGGGGGGAGATATTAAATATAGGCTGTTCGGTAACTTTTTCCAGTTGCTTGCTTTGTGAATTGTAAAAAGCGGGTACTGAATTGTTCTTGCTGTTTAAAATGTAGAAATGGTTGTTGGTATGCGAATGTATATCGTCAAACACGTCAACCGGCAGTGCATCATGTTTATTGAGCTGATTGATCAGCTTATCGGTTATTTTATACAGCGCCGTTTTGCCGGTGTACAATTCATCAAGGTTCTTTACCTTGCCTGTTTCATAATCCTCGGCATACAGGTTAAGTGCTTTAGCTTTCAGCCGCAGGCAAATATCCTTGGAAACAAGTACAACTTTTTTATCGGGATGTTCTTCCTGCAAAACCAGGGCGGCGTTTAATATACGATGGTCGGTTTTTTCTGAACCAAAAATGGCGGCGGCATCGGCAGCAATATTTTTTGTATCGATAATAACCTTAAAGTTGCCTTTGGTCGAACCGTTCAGCGGGCGCCATTTGTTGATGAGCTTATTGCGCGATATATCATCCATCAGCCTGATAAAACTGCGCGCCTCGAAATTGCGGGTGTCATTGCCGCTTTTCATATTATCCAGTTCTTCCAGCACCTGTATGGGTATGGCTACGTCGTGTTCCTGGAAATTCTCGAAGGCATTATGATCATATAGGATAACCGAAGTATCTAATACAAATATTTTCTTCTTACCGTCAGATTTGCCTTCCTTTTGCATAAGGCTAAATTAGGGATTTTTGCGTGGAAAATAGAGTGGTGAGCGGTGAATGGTGAGTAGTTTTTGTATATATTAAGATACTAATGGGTACAAAAAGCGAAAACGGAAGCCTCCTCTTGCGATTTGAACTTCCGTTTCCTTACTCTTTGTCGGCCATAGCCGCCATCGAGCATCAAGTTTTGTGTAAAGTGACCGACCTGATTGCGTCAGTGTTATAATGCCCACGCTGATCTGTATCGTTACTCTGTACGAATGCCGATGTACCAGTTTGTTTCGCGTGTGCCGGTTTATGTTTGGTACCCCTACGGACGGGACGCCGCCGGTATCCGTTCAACCCTTAACTACTACCATTCTCGCGAAGGGCGGTAAGTGTGTTCATCGGAGGTTCCGGGTTTGCCACTATCCTGCGGATACTAACGCTGCCGTTACTCGCTCAACGCTGATGATCTTTCTTCGTTCGAATGCTGATCTCTCATTGTGTGCTAACGCTGTTTACTTCAAGGTCATTAGTTTCTTCTGCCGTCCTCCGTAAAGTTTAGCAGTTTCCGTAATACCTTTTGTTCATTTTTCCGGTAATTTGCTTTCGCCATTTTTCCGTTGAATGATGAGGCACTTCCCTGATCTTTAGCTCCCCCGAAGGCTTGCCCGATTCAGTTTGTGTATCTCAAGGCTGTCAAAGTACGTCGTTCTTGTTGATTCCAATATAGGGACATAAAGCATCCCGTGTCAACATTTTTTTTTATTTTTTATTAACACGTTGCTAACAATTTTTTAATGGTTATGAACAATTACTGCAAGTTGACTGATAATGAGTTGCTACGATATTTTGCAACATTTTCCAGCTTTATCAACATGAACGTTATTGACAACATCACATTTTTAATGATTTTTTTTCGGAATGAAATATTCTTAAAAATGAATATTTGTGCGATTGTGTTATTTGGAATTGCCCCATTTTGTGATGCCGGGACGAAGCATTTCTACGCCCTACATGTTGCTGAAACTGGTAATTAGAAGATCCTTCGTTGTCGCCAGGATGAAAGAATTAAATCTTCTCCGTTAAATGCTTCCAATACCGCTTAGGGATATGTCTTAAATGTAGTTTGGTATTTTTCCTGGCGGGAATATTTACACTATGAAAATAGTTTTTCCATAGGTGCTGGTAAATGCCTTCTTCCTCGCTATAAGCGGCAATTATTTTGTCGGGGGAGTTTTGAGCTGAAAAATCAAGCGAAATAAACTGGGTATCATGCAGATCATAATATAACCCGTAACTACGCTTTAGGTCATAAATTATCCATTTCTGATCGGCATAACGGTTTTTAAAATGTTTTATGAGCATGGGCAACACGTTAAAGTCTGGCTGTACAGCCGCGTAAAAAGTATCGTCTTTCAATTTCTGAAAACGTACAAAAGCTTCCATTCTGTGCCGCTCACGTCGCATCATTTGCACAATTTCCGATACACGCATTACATATTTATTCCCGTAATCTTCCTCAATATTATGCTGCGCATCAAACACATACCTTATATAACCAACAATATTATCATCGTCGCCATCTATCTCAGCAAGATGGGCAATGTACAAGCGCTGTATACCAGTGGGCGACATTTTTTGTCGCAAGCCTTTCAAAACACGACCGGCACGGGCATCATCGGTATTTATTTTTATAAGATCCTCAAATAAAGCCGTTGAGTAATGTTCGCCCTTTACCAACTTTACATGCGTAAGCCTGCGCTCATATATCTCGAATATAGCGGTAAGTAAACCTTCAAATGTGCCATCGTATATTAGGCGGGTCATTTTTTAATTATTGAATTATTGGGTTATTGAATTATTGATTGATAACTTAAAATATGCTTAGTTGCGTTTGGGTATTTTTCAGGTATTTGCTTTGCGATTCGGCCAAAATGAATTGCTTAATGTTATTGCCGGTGAGATCGCGGCGTTCAAATTCATTGCTTTTGCAAACAATAAAGTATTTGGCGCGGTTTATGGCCACTCCTATTTTTTTAAGCTGATCCCAGCTTAATTTTGCAAACTTGCGCGCGCTAACGATCTTATGGGCCGACTGTACCCCTATCCCCGGCACACGCAATATCATTTGAAGGTCGGCTTTATTTATATCGATAGGAAATGCCTGCATGTTGCGGATGGCCCAGCCAAGTTTCGGGTCAATATCCAGGTCGAGCAACGGTTGATCATTATTCACTATCTCATTCACCTTAAAGCCATAAAACCGCATCAGCCAGTCGGCCTGGTACAGCCGGTTCTCGCGTACCATGGGTACGGCGGTGTTTAATGCCGGCAGGCGCTTATCGGCCAGAACAGGCACATAGCCCGAGTAATACACCCGCTTCAAATTAAAATTCTTATAAAAATAATTGGCTGTATGCAGTATCTGGCTATCATTTTCAGGCGTAGCGCCAATGATCACCTGTGTACTTTGCCCGGCAGGTGCAAACATGGGTGCTTTTTTAAACAGCTTTTTTTCTTCCGTCCGCTGAATGATCTCCTTTTTTAAAAAATCCATAGGATCTATCATGTCTCGCCTGTTTTTGTCGGGTGCTAACAACTTCAACCCGGCTTCTGTCGGCATTTCCAGGTTAACGCTCAGGCGGTCGGCATACAGCCCGGCTTCGCGCATTAATTCGTCACTTGCGCCGGGGATGGATTTTAAATGGATATAGCCATTGAAATTATGTTCGGTGCGCAGCTTTTTAGCTATCCTAACTAAACGCTCCATAGTGTAGTCGGCATCCTTAAATATGCCCGAACTCAAAAATAAACCTTCAATATAATTGCGGCGGTAAAAGTTTATGGTAAGGTTTACCACTTCCTGCACGGTAAAAGCCGCACGCTTAATATCATTGGTTTTTCGAGATACACAATAAGCACAATCGAAAATACAATGGTTGGTAAGCAGAATTTTTAATAACGATACGCACCGTCCATCCTCGGTATAACTATGGCAAATCCCATTGCTGGCATTGCCCAGTCCCTTATTCTCATTTTTTCGCTTGCTGCCGCTTGAGGCGCATGATACATCATACTTGGCAGCATCGGCCAATATGTTTAATTTCTCCGTTATCCTGTCCGTATCCATATCGCTAAAATACTAATATTTTTAGTAAATTATTGCTGGATGAATTATTTTTCTTATAGCTTAACGGAGTAGATCAGCCCTTCTTTCCAATCACATTCACAATAATATAACTGGTATGTTTTATACCCAATGTGCTGCCGGGAGTGACTTTTAAATAGGCGGTTAAATAACCATTAATAATTGCCTTGAGTGTTTTGGTGGTCGATGCCCGGAATTCAGGCATAATATAATCCATCGACCTATCAAAATATAGCTTGCCTTTGTCATCCACAAAAATGGCTATGGAATAGGAGAAATTCTCGTAAGCTTTATTTATAGTTATATTAAACTCGGGATCCATATAAAAATCAGATGCGTCCGGTGGATTCAGCGGGTCGTTTTCTTCAACGTTCCTTTTAACCGTTAATAACGGACTGCGGCTTGCCAACTGCACAGGCTGCCTGGCTGAAAAGGCACTATCAGGATTTTTATTGGCAATAGCTGATTTTCTTTGGATAAATAATGTATCGGCGCGGGTTGGTTTATTTAATGCAGCTATATCAAGGTGATGTGCCTTTATATAATTATTGGAATAGAAAGTCATATAAACTAATGAGCGCCGGGTGTGCAATGTATCGCCCTCAACTTCCAAAACCTGGAATTTCAGGCTGTCCTTGTTCATTTGCTGCATTTTAAAATAGGAACGGGCCACGTTAAAAATGGAATCCTGCTCCATAAACACATAAAAGTTGATAAATTCTTTCTTATCAGGACTATATACACTTGCCGAATCATTAGTAAGGAAAGTGATCTTGTAACCGGGTTCGGTTTGAAAACCGTTATCATCGAATGACAGGCCATTCTTAAGGCTCCTGTGTACCTCTGTAAAAGCAATATTAGCAATAGGTTTAAATGATGTATGTACAGGTTCTTTAGTTTCCTGTACACCCTTGCGTTTACATGCGCTTGCCGTTAGGATAAAAACTATTGCTGTTAGCAGGTAGAGTATGGACTTTTTACGGGTATTAAATATCATATTGTATAGTGCGCGTTCGGCATTGCTAAATTAATATAACGCAATATATTGGAAAATCGTAATTTCAACTTTTTAATTGACCCAAATGAGAAGAATTTTAATACTACCATTAGCGACAATGATGGGCATTATTTCATCATGCAATAGCAACCAGAAATCGGCTACAACCGCTGATTCATCATCAACCAACCCCCTGTTTACCAAAAGCACCTTACCCTTCGAGGCGCCGCCGTTTGACAAAATTAAGGATAGCGATTTTAAGCCCGCACTTGAAGAGGGCATGAAGCAGCATTTGAACGAAATAGAAAAAATTGCCAGCAACCCCGATGCACCAACTTTCGATAATACGCTGGTTGCTATGGAAAAAAGCGGCGAACTACTCATTCGCACAAACCGTGTGCTTAATGTGCTTACCGGTGCAAATACCGACAGCACCTTACAAAAATTACAGGAAGAAGAAGCGCCAAAATTGGCAGCACACCAGGATGCCATATTTTTAAATTCAAAATTATTTAGCCGTGTTAAAGCGATTTATGACAGCCGTGCCAGCCTTAAGCTCGACCCTGAATCGCTTCGCCTGGTTGAATATTATTTCCAACTATTTGAAAAGGCAGGGGCCAATCTTTCTGATGCTGATAAAACCAAACTTAAAGCATTAAATGAGCAGGAAGCACTCATTAAGCGCCAAATTCAATAATAAATTACTGGCCGCTGCTAAAGCAGGTGCGCTCACCATAAGTGACACTACCGCCCTGGCCGGTCTTTCGCAAGGCGAAAAAGACGCGTTAGCTCAAAACGCAAAAGCCAATAAGCTTGATGGCAAATGGCTCATCGCTTTGCAAAACACAACGCAGCAACCTTTATTGCAATCACTCTCAAACCGTGATACCCGCCAAAAACTTTTCGAAGCCTCATGGAACCGTGCCGAAAGAAGCGACTCAAATGATACACGCAGCACCATAGTACAGATTGCACACATACGAGCGCAAAAAGCTAAACTATTGGGCTTCCATAATTATGCCGCCTGGAACTTGCAGGACCAGATGGCTAAAACGCCTGAAGCGGTAGATAAATTCTTTGCACAATTAGTTCCTGCTTCGGTGGCAAGGGCAAAAAAAGAAGGTACTGATATACAAGCGCTTATCGATAAGCAAAAGGGCGGCTTTAAATTGCAGCCTTATGACTGGAATTATTATTCAGAACAGGTACGCAAACAAAAATATAACCTTGATGAGAATGAAGTAAAGCCTTATTTTGAGTTGAACAACGTGTTGAAAAATGGTGTATTTTACGCCGCCAACCAGCTTTACGGCCTTACTTTTAAAGAACGCCACGACATACCGGTGTATCAGAAAGATGTACGGGTTTTTGATGTGATAGATAAGGATGGCTCGGAATTGGGCCTGTTCTATTGTGATTACTTTAAACGCGACAATAAAAACGGCGGCGCCTGGATGGATAACATGGTTGGGCAATCGAAATTATTGGGCACTAAACCCGTAATCTTCAACGTGTGCAACTTTACTAAACCTGCAGACGGCCAGCCCGCTTTGATCAGCTTTGACGATGTAACTACCATGTTCCATGAGTTTGGGCACGGTTTGCATGGTTTATTTGCCAGCCAGCAATATCCAAGTCTTTCAGGCACCAATGTGGCCCGCGACTTTGTGGAGTTCCCTTCACAATTTAATGAACATTGGGCCTCATATCCGCAGGTATTTAAACACTATGCCGTACATTACAAAACAGGCCAGCCTATGCCGCAGGCTTTGGTAGATAAGATAAATAAGGCAGCAACCTTTAACCAGGGTTATTCATTAACAGAGATCATTGCTGCGGCTGCCCTTGATATGCAGTGGCATGAGCTTTCGGCTGATGCACCATTACAGGACGCGGATAAATTTGAGGTGGCTGCCCTTACAAAAACAGGCCTGAACTTGCCTGAAGTGCCATCACGTTACCGGTCAAGCTATTTTTTGCATATCTGGGCTGATGGATACCAGGCTGGTTATTATGCCTATTTATGGACCGAAATGCTGGATGATGACGCCTATTCATGGTTTACCGAGAATGGCGGTTTAACACGCGCTAACGGGCAACGTTTCCGCGATATGATATTATCGCGTGGCAATACTATTGAGTATGGTAAAATGTTCAGGGATTTCAGGGGACATGCGCCGGATATTAAACCGATGGAAGAAAAACGTGGTTTGTTAGGTAATTAATACACGCCTTTGTCATTTCGACGAGGTACGAGGAGAAATCTTATACGATATGCTTTAGCTATCATTTTGTATAATATTTCTCCTTTTTTATTTATATTGAGTAATATTCAAAGCAACCATTTTTGAATATCGACGTTATCCTTTTAAACCATTATATAGGGTGTTTATATGGATGTAAAGGCAATTGAGCGACTAATAAAAATAAGCCGGGAACACCCCCTCATGCCCGAGACTTATATCCCCTGGCACGAAGAACTAAAAGACGGAGAAATATTTCTGCCTGAATTGCTGACATCGTTGCAGGGGCTGGAAATTTACGATACCCTTACCCCCGCCCAAAAGCTTGAACTTGGCCGGCACGAACTGGTACAGGTAATTGCTTCTTACGCCTGGGGCGAATGCTTATTCTGCCTGTTTATGACGCGTCACATGCTTACATTACCACAGAATAATGTAGAACACCAGTTTTTACGCCGGGAACTGATAGAAGAATTCCGACACCAGGAAATGTTTATGCGGGCTATTTCCCAAATAGAAGGCAGCCCTCTGCCGCAAACGCGTATACATAAATTTGTAGGGGAGCTCACCAACAAATACTTACCGGCCGACTATTTATTTATGGGCAGTGTATCGGTGGAATTGGTTACTGATGTTTATGGAGATCATTCCCGCCGTAACCGGGAGGTTTACCAGGTATTGCGCAAGATGTTCGAGCTGCATAATATTGAGGAAGGCAGGCATATCGTCTTTACCAAATCTTTGTTAGAAAAATATTCATCAAAGGCCGGTTATTTTAAACGTACACTTTATAGCTATGTAATATTATTAAACATCTACTTTATCCGTACTATGTACGTGAAAAAGGAAATTTTCGAACGCATAGGCATGGAAAACCCGGATAAGGTTTATAAGCTCGCATCCCATAATTTCAAACAAAAATTTGCCAACAATTGCCTGGATGATATTACTGCATTTGTTGATAGCTGGAAAGGATTTAACCGCGCTACACGCTGGGCATGGCGCCGGGTTTTAGGCGCGAAGGTATAAATACCATTACTAAAACTCCACCTCTGCCGGGTTCGCGTAAAACTTATCATTAAAATTCACCAAAAAAAGTTCCCTGGTTGCACGGGTGCAGGCAGTATAGAACCAACGGAGAAAATCCATGTTCACCATTTCATCGGTCAAATAACCCTGGTCTACAAACACAGCATCCCATTGGCCGCCCTGGGCTTTATGACAGGTTGTGGCGTAGGCAAATTTCACTTGCAGGGCATTGTAGTAAGGGTTTAGTTTTAATTCTTCATGTTTTTGGCGTTTGTTCGTAATATGGTCATAATCCCTCATCACCTCCAGGTAAAAACGTTTTTGTTCGGTTTGTTGTAAAGCGGGGGCTTCAGAGTACAGGGTATCGAGTATTATTTTACAATCCATAACCGGGTCTTCGGCATAATCGGTAAATTCCAGCTGTACATCGGCAAAACGGAAACCATATTGTTCCTCGAACTTGCGCACCTTGCGTATACGGGCAATATCGCCATTAGCAATAAAACCGGTGCTGCCCTCCTCCTGTTCCTGTAGCCAGAAGTAATTGTTTTTAACCACCATAAGCTGGTCGCCACCGGTAAGTTCTTCCTCGCGCCATAAAATGCGGCCGCGTATCTGGCGGTTGTACAGGTTGGCGTTTTTGTTGGAACGGCAAATAATGAGTGTATTTTCATCGCCATATTTATTGTAGGCGTAGTTGATCCCTTCCTCGAGTTTATCGCTGCCCATGCGGAACACATCTTTATAGCCTTTGGTGATGATCTGCGGATAAGTTATTTTTTGTGTACGGATGATATTGCGCACATTGGTTACATTAAACAATATACCCGAATCCTTTTGCTGGCGAAGCACATCCGTAAGCTCATAGCCGAATATTTTCAAACCGAATTCCGCCTTCATCAACCTTGCATCCAGGGCCGGGCTTTCATCCGAGCCAACCGGTGGCAACTGGGCGGTATCGCCAACCAGCATCAGCTTGCAGTTTTTATCGTTGTAAACGTATTTTACCAGGTCATGCAGCAAGGTTTCACGGTTATTGCCGCTGATCTCATCCGATATCATCGATGCTTCATCAATAATAAACAGCGTATCCGTAGCCAGGTTATCGCCTATCATGAATGATTCATCCACATTCAAAGCCGATTTTTTGCGGTATATCCGCTTATGAATGGTAAAGGCCTTGCGCCCCGAATAACTGGTGATAACCTTAGCGGCCCGGCCGGTTGGCGCCAGCAACACTGATTTATAATTGTACCCCCTTAACGCCTTTACCAGCGCTCCTACAACCGTAGTTTTGCCCGTACCGGCATAACCCCGCAGGATGAAGCACTCCCCGCCGTGGTCGCTGGTAATAAAATCATGCAGCTTGCCGAACAGCTCCAGTTGCTGGGCGGTAGGTTCATGCGGGAATGCTTTTAGGATATGATCGGGCACGGGATAAAGTTAAGGAAAATTGGAGTAGCTTATATAAATCCCCGAAACAGCATGACCCTGCGGCTTCACTAACATCCGCATAATTCTCTATACCTCTATCTTTTTTCTACATTTATGAAAATTCCATTCGTATGAAAAAGATATACCTGGTTTTGCTTCTCGCTTATAGTATACCCGCTTTCTCCCAATCCCTTAAAGATCGCGTTAGCAAAATGGCCGATTCACTGCAAAGCCAAACCGTAACCTGGCGGCGCGATTTTCACGAGCACCCTGAATTGGGCAACCACGAATTCCGCAGCGCGGCCATTATTGCCAAACACCTGCAATCACTTGGGCTTGAGGTAAAAACAGGCATAGCTACAACCGGGGTTGTAGGTATATTACGCGGCGGCAAACCCGGCCCGGTTGTAGCGCTGCGCGCCGATATGGATGCTCTGCCGGTAACCGAGCGCACCGCAGTTCCATTCGCATCAAAGGTAACCACCATGTACAACGGACAGCAAGTTGGCGTAATGCACGCTTGCGGGCATGATTCGCACATGGCTATCCTGATGACCGTGGCCGAGGTGCTTACTTCGATGAAAAATAACCTGCACGGAACGGTTAAATTTATTTTTCAGCCCGCCGAGGAAGGGTTGCCTGTGGGCGAAAAAGGCGGTGCCCAGGAAATGGTTGCCGAAGGCGTAATGGAAAACCCGCATGTGGATGCCGTGTTTGGCCTGCATATACAATCCTATCAGCCTGTTGGTACCATAGCCTACCGCCCCGGTGCCGATATGGCCGCGGTTGACGGGATGAAGATAATAGTTAAAGGCAGGTCGTCGCACGGGGCTTATCCCTGGTCGGGAGTGGATCCCGTAGTGGTATCGGCGCAGATCATCAACAGCCTGCAAACCATTGTGAGCCGCAACCTGCAAATCACCCGCAACGCAGCTGTGGTAACCATTGGTGCCATAAATGGCGGCAACCGGTCGAACATTATCCCCGAAACAGTAACCATGTTAGGTACCATACGCACTTTGAACGATGCAGACGAAAAAATGATCATAGACAGGGTAAAAACCATAGTCACCAAAACTGCCGAAGCCGCCGGGGCAACTGCCGAAGTTATTGTCCCTTTTGAGAGCCATTATCCCATCACCTATAACAACCCCGCGCTGGTAGCCGAAATGCTGCCAACCTTACAGGCAACCGCCGGCCCGGAAAATGTTACTTTGCGCGACTCCGAAACCGGCGCCGAAGATTTCAGCTTTTACGAACAAAAGGCGCCGGGCATATTCATCCACCTCGGCGGGCTGCCCAAAGGCGCCGACCCTGCCACCGCACCAGCGCACCATACGCCAGACTTTTATATTGATGAAAGCGGGTTTAGTTTAGGTGTAAAGGCGCTTTGTAATTTGGCTATTGATTATATAGATGCGCATAGCAAGTGACATACACTTTTGTCTGAACCTTGATTTTTGGGATTAAAGGATGACTTGATTGTGGAACCACGATTACGCCGTGCTTTAGCTCCTTTGCTGCATATTCACGTCAGTTAAAGCACCCTGATGTTTAGTGTTTTAAGAGTTTCTTATCGCAGTAATTGTAGCGTTTGGCAACCCGACAATGCCTTTTTTGTGGATATTATAAATTAAAATTTTATTAAAAGGAATGCGTTGATTTTGGTCGATAAAGTTTGTATAGTATCCTTCAACATTAAAGGCCGCAAAAATTGCATCCATGTTGGGCAGCTTAATTTCGGCGGTTCTTATTTTACCAGATTCTAACTGCTCTCCGCTATCATATCCATCATCTTTATATGGAAGTCGCAGAATGATTCCAGTTGGAAAAATATAAGCGACCTTTGTGATTAAGTGTACATTATAAGATGTTGATTGACGGCATTCAAGTTTTAATTGAAAAGTTAAAGAGTCCTTTGTTTCTTTAACAAAAAGAATACTATTTATATCTAGAATAGGTCCTTCAATGGAATAAAATTTATTGCTTTTTGCCGAATCGCTTTTTACTATCTGATCAATCTGGTCTCTAGCTTCTTTATATTTATTTTGATCTGCTCCTAATGCAGTGTTAAATATAATAGCCATTTTTTTTAAACCTGAATTTAGAGAATCTTGATATAACTTATTTCTTTTCTCGTCTTTTTGGCCTTCTCTTAAAATTAAATTAGCTTTTGCTACACTATCTCGGTGTTCATAATTAATTTTTTCAGTATCATTTTGCTCATCTTTTTTATCACTGGCAATAAATGCTAAATCACAAGCAAATAAAATTAAACACATTTTAAATGTAAATGAACTTAATATTTTCTTTTTAGACCATGTTCCTAAATCATTCAATAAACTAAGAAATGCTAAGATTACGGATGCGACAAAAATTAGAATATTTAAAATTGAATTTTTGATTAAATAGTGACTATAAAACCAAGTATTAAATACTCTAAAAAGAAAAAAAATCACTAAAAAAACAATTGACAACTTTGCAGTTGTTCTTAGATTTTGTTTAATGACTCTTATTATTTTTTTAAAAAGGCTTTTTAGTATATGCATAAAGTAAACACAAATCGTTGGTGCGATAAGAAACGAATAGGAGTTGAAAAAAGCTCCCCAAAACCTATCGAGGAGCAATCATTCATTTCGCATAAAAATTAATTTAATAATTGTTTACTTTTTCTTACCGCCTTTAGACTGCGCCAGTACACTACCTGCAAGGCTTTTCGTCAATGTTGAAGAATGAGGATTAGATAAAGCTTTAGAGGCTTTAGACGCCTCTTTACGGGATGATTGTTTTTTTGTTCATTTTTATATATGTAGTTGATTTATACTACATATCAAATATAATCAATTAAACTCAAATGCTAATAAAATTAGTTTTCAACATTCTGTGCTTTTTCCTCAACTTTTGAAAACAAGGTTTTTATTTCAGTTTGCGGCGGTGTTTTCACTGCACCACAACAGTTATATCTTCTTCGCCAACAACATTTTCTTCTCATTACCAAAATGTAACTTAAAATATTACTTTTGTTCAAACGCATGACAGACCAAATTACCAGTTACCGCGACCCCGATCTGAGCCTGTACCAGGTGAACAGCAATTATACCCTGCTGCTTCAGGTCTATCCTGCTACCTTTTCATACGCCATTGTTTATGAAGATAAGCTGCAGGCCTGGGCCAAGGATTGTGAGCTACTGGTACTTGATGAGCCCGGCAGCGAACATGAACTGCTGAATTTTGAGTACAAAAAGGTGGTAATCGGGCTGCAGTCAACCGGGTTTACGCTGGTGCCTAACGCGCTTTACAATGAGGATAAGATAGCCGATTTCGCACGCTTTCTGGATGTAAAAAGTAACGAAAAAATATTCGCGCAGCCGCTGGATGCCGACAACCATATTATTTATAAGGTTGACGAGCGCGTAGTGGAAACTGCTGGTATTTATGGCCTGCGGAAAACTGTTTTTGTTAACAAGGGCTGGATAAACGCTATTGCCAATAATAACCCATCCAACCAAACCTTTTATATAAATATTGATAAGGAACAAGCTGATATATTGAATTTTAACAACGGCAAATTACGTTTCTACAATTCATTCAGCTTCAATAACCCCGATGAGCTGGCTTATTACGCCGCCTTTGTAGCGCAGGAGTTACAATTAAAACCCAAGGACGTAAACCTGGTGTTAAGCGGCGATTTTGAAGAAACCGATGAAAATGCCGACCGCTTATCTGAGTTTTTTGGCAGCGTTGAGAAAAATTATTTAAACGTTTTGCACTTCCCATTAGAAGTTTCCGCGAACCAATTACCGGCACTGGCCGCGCTATCGTTATGCGTATCATCGGAGGAAGACTAAAGGGCCTGCGGCTTAATCCGCCAAAAAATCTACCCGTACGCCCCACGACCGACCTTGCCAAAGAAGCCCTGTTCAACATCCTGCTTAATAAAATTGAGTTTGAAGGCATAAAAGTGCTCGACCTGTTTAGCGGCACAGGTAATATCTCGCTGGAATTTGCCTCGCGAGGCGCAAGCGAAGTGGTATCGGTTGACCGCAGTCAGCAATGCATTTTTTATTTAAAAGATACAGCCCGCCAGCACGGTCTCGGTCAAATAAAAACATTCAAGGCCGATGTACTCAAGTACCTGCAACTGGAAACCGAACAATACGGCCTTATCTTCGCCGACCCGCCGTATGACCTGAACCAGATACCTGAATTGCCAAAGGTAATTTTCGACAGGAACCTGTTATTGCCCGGCGGTTTGCTGATTGTGGAGCATCAATCATTACAAAACCTCAGCAATCATCCCGCATTTTTAGAGCAGCGGAAATACGGGCATTCATCCTTCTCGTTTTTTGAGAAAGAATAAAACCACTTCATTGTCATCCTGAGCGATAGCGAAGGATCTATCCACGTTCCCCTAAATTTTGTGGCGACCGATAGCTTGTATATATAGATGCTTCGTTACACTCAGCATGACAATTTAATTTATATTTGCATTAAACAACCATACCGCTATATATGAAGATCGCTCTTTTCCCCGGCAGTTTCGATCCGGTTACCAAGGCACACGTTGACATTGTAAAACGATCGATAGGGTTGTTTGATAAGGTGTATATCGGTATTGGCGTTAATACATCGAAAACCGGCCTTTTGAGTGTGGAAACCCGCGAAAAAATGCTGCGCGCGGTGTTTGAGAACGAACCTAAAATTCACATCATAGCTTACGAGGGGCTAACCGTAAATTTTTGCCAGAGTATTGGCGCCGCTTACATGATACGCGGCATACGTACCGTATCGGATTTTGAGTATGAAAAGGCCATAGCGCAGATGAACCATTCGCTGGTGCCTGATATTGAAAGTATTTTCATCGTAAGCAAACCGGGCTATTCATCCATCAGCTCAACCATCGTACGCGAAATTATGCGCTATAACGGCGATGTATCCCAGTTTATTCCGAAAGAAGCGCTGGCTTATCTTTGATCAGGTCCTGCTTTACCAGCACATCTAAAATTGAGGGGAACGTATTTTGTATAATAGCGTCAATATGCCCTTTACGGAACCAGCGCACATCGGTTATGCCTTCTTCAATTTGCGGTTTTAGTTTATCCTTGCCCTTGTATTTCATGGCGTACCAATGGGTTTTCTTTAGCACCACTTCGCCCCGGCTGATGTAGGCGTGGTAAGTTTTGCAAATTTTATCGCCCAGTTTACTCACTATTATACCGCATTCCTCCTCTACCTCGCGCACTGCGGCAACTTTGGTTTTTTCATCTTTTTCAATTTTGCCTTTGGGCAGGTCCCACTTATCATTACGGTAAATGAATAAGTAATCTCCTTTCTCATTTTCCACTAGCCCACCGGCGGCTTCTATCAGGGTTATCCCGGCTATAATATTTTTCAGGTACAGCTTTGCATCGGGGCAAACTATATAGAAACTTTTGCTGTGATGAGCGAGTATCCAGGTATAAATTATCTTTAGTTCAAACATCTGGGCATCGATCTGTTCATAGCTTTCCGCATTCTTCGGTTCTGATTCTGTTATCAGAATAACTTTTTCGTTACAATAAATTCTGTACTTTTGAGCCATATGTTTAACTATAGTGAGGCCGAACAGCAAGTGGCCGAGTTCCTGCTGCAAATTAAAGCAATTAAATTACAACCTAATAATCCATTTACATGGGCATCAGGCTGGAAGTCGCCAATTTATTGCGATAACCGTATAACACTGTCGCACCCTACCGTACGCACTTATATCCGCCAGCAATTAACCAAGCTGATACAGGAAAAATTTGGCGCTGTAGGCTGTATTGCAGGGGTAGCTACCGCCGGTATACCACAAGGCGTTTTAGTGGCGCAGGAACTGGGCTTACCGTTTATTTATGTACGCGCCAAACCTAAAGAGCATGGCCGCGGTAATATGATTGAGGGCGATGATATGGCAGGCAAACGTGTGGTGGTTATTGAAGATTTGATCTCAACCGGCAAAAGCAGCCTTCAGGCAGTTGATGCTTTACGCGATGCAGGGTACGATGTAGCCGGACTTGCTGCCATTTTTACTTACCAATTTGATATAGCTACGCAGAATTTTAATGAGGCCAAATGCCCGTTTGTAACGCTATCGAACTATAGCGCGCTGATAAAATATGCTGAGCAGCACCAATACATAGCATCCGGCGACACCGATATATTAAAACAATGGCGAGAAAACCCCGCTGAATGGGGAAATAAGAATCAAGATTAAAAAGGATCAGGGTTCAAGAAAATAATAAAACCCAATATGTCAACGTTCAAAAGTACCACACGCATACAAAGGCCCGCTAAAGAAATTTATGATTTTCTGGCCGATATGAATAACCACGAGCGCCTGATGGCCGCCGAAGAAGTGAGCGATTGGTCATCTACAGCTGATGATGCCAGTTTTATGATCAGGAATATGATAAAGCTATCGTTAAAAATAGATGAACGTATTGCAGATAAATCAATTAAAATAATACCTGCTTCAAAACCGCCTTTTGATGTAGAACTGAAATGGGAACTATCTGCCGATGGGGAATATACCGATGTTGTTTTTACTATTGAGGCCGATATGAATATGATGATGAAAATGGTAGCATCAGGGCCGTTACAAAAAATGGTCGATGATGAGTCGGCCAATTTGTTTAATTTATTGCACTAATAATTAAATTAGTATGTTTTTTGTTTGTTCATGCTGTGTAAAACGAGCATAATCACGTTTATTGCGATCAGGCTCACTATTAATATTTCCATGTCTTCGACCCTCTCTTCCTTTTTTATTTTTATAAAATTTATCTACGCATTAACTTAAGTCAAAGTTTGTACCAAATTTTCCTACAGCTTAAATTAAGCTTACAAACGAAATTTACTATTAATTATTTTTACTTTATGACAAGTTTTTTCCACATTTTGCCTCAAAAAGGGTAAAATACTGGAAATCTGTTATATACGTATTAATAACCCGTCTTTATAGTTAATTTTAAGTATTTACCGTACTTTTGCACAAAATACAAGGGGCAGCATGATCACGGTATCCAATCTATCATTACGTTACGGTAAAAGAACATTATTTGAAGACGTTAACCTGAAATTTACGCAGGGTAATTGTTATGGTATTATAGGTGCCAATGGGGCGGGAAAATCAACATTTTTAAAAATACTTTCAGGCGATATTGACCCTACCAGCGGCTCGGTTAGCTTCACACCCGGCGAACGCATGGCAGTATTGAGCCAAAACCACTACGCTTTTGACGAATTCCCGGTTATTGAAACCGTAATGATGGGTTACAAGGAGATGTATGCCGTTATGAAGGAAAAAGATGCCATTTACCTGAAAGAAGATTTTACCGATGCTGATGGCGAACGCGCCGGCGAACTGGAAAACCTTTTTGCCGAAATGGACGGCTGGAACGCCGAAAATAATGCCGCTACCCTATTAAGTAATCTGGGCATAAAGGAAGACCTTCATTATAAACTGGTAAAGGAACTGGATAATACCCAAAAAGTACGTGTGTTATTAGCACAGGCGCTTTTCGGCAACCCCGATATATTATTACTTGATGAGCCTACCAACGATCTGGACATACACACCGTAAGCTGGCTGGAAGACTTTTTAGCAAGCTACGAGGCCATTGTTTTGGTGGTATCGCACGACAGGCACTTCCTTGATACTGTTTGTACCCACGTGGTTGATATTGATTTTGCCAAAATGACCATTTACACAGGTAACTATTCGTTCTGGTACGAATCGAGCCAATTGGCATTAAAGCAACGCGCCGAACAGAATAAAAAGGCCGAAGACAGGGTTAAAGAGCTGCAGGAGTTTATCCGCAGGTTCAGTGCCAACGCGTCAAAATCAAAACAGGCAACCAGCCGTAAAAAAGCTTTGGACAAGATCAATCTTGACGAGATACAACCTTCCAACCGCAAATATCCCGGTATCATATTCAACAACCAGGGCCGCGAGGCAGGTGACCAGATATTGCAGGTAGAAAATCTTTCAAAAACCCTTAACGGCGAACTTTTATTCTCCAACATTAGCTTCACTGTTAATAAGGGGGATAAAATTGCTGTACTATCACAAAATAGCCTGGCTACAACGGCATTTTATGATATTTTGATGGGACGCGATACCGACTATAAAGGCAGCTTTAAATGGGGTGTGACCATTAATACTGCCGATATACCGATGGATAATACTGACTATTTTAAAGGCAAGGATACGAACCTGATCGACTGGCTGCGTGATTACTCAACAGGCGATAAGGACGACCAGTTTATCCGTGGCTTTTTAGGCCGTATGCTGTTTTCGGGCGAAGAAGTGTTGAAAAAGAGCAATGTATTATCAGGTGGTGAAAAAATGCGCTGTATGTTTAGCCGCATGATGCTGCAACAAGCCAACCTGCTGATATTTGACGAGCCTACTAACCACCTTGACCTGGAATCTATCACCGCGCTTAATAATGGCATGAAAGATTTCAGAGGTACTATCCTGTTCACCTCACGAGATCATGAGCTGACCGAAACCGTTGCCAACCGCATTGTTGAGCTAACCCCTGGCGGCTATATTGATAAGCTAATGGAATACGACGAATATATTAACAGCGACGCCGTAGAAAAACAGCGGAATGAGTTATATTCGTTGGTATAAGTTACCTATCACGCTCAATTAATGAAGAAACTCTTGTTGTTTATTGCCTTTGTGTTTATAGAGGGAGTAAATGCCCATGCCCAAACTTTTGAGGGCACTATTAAAGATGCCAAAACCAACAATAACCTGGCGTATGTAAATGTTGGCGTAATAGGCAAATCCACCGGTACGGTAAGTGATGATAACGGGCATTTCAAGCTCTCACTTAACAATAGCAATACCGATAGTCTGCGTATATCAATGATAGGTTATGAACCTAAAACATACCTGGTTAGTGATTTTATAATGCATTATACGCCAGGCGAAATTATAATGCTGACCCCTGCTGTGAATCAGCTGACCGAAGTAAAAATATTGGGGCGTAAATATAAATTGGTTGTTTTGGGAAATACCACACAATCAAAATCGACTAATGCAGGTTTTACGAGCAACAGGCTGGGCAATGAAATTGGTGAGATAATAAAAATAAAAAAGGCGCCTACCCTGCTGAAACAATTCAACGCATCGCTGGCACATAATGTAAGTGATTCTATAAAGCTCCGCCTCAATTTTTATAGTGTAAAAGATGGTCTGCCCGATAAAATATTACAGCAGCAAAACATATTTGTCACCGTTAAAAAAGGCCAGGAACAAATCACAGTTGATCTTACCCCCTATAATATTATAGTTAACGACCGGTTTTTCGTGAGCCTTGAATGGATACAAAACTCACCAGGCCCGGGACTTATGTTTTCAGCAAGTTTGCTTAGCAGCGCCATGATCTCGCGCGAAACCAGCGAAGCTGCATGGGAAAAAGTAGGATTGGCAGGCATTGGATTTAATGTGTTGGCAGCTTATTAATAAATGCGCACATCGCTGTAAAATATTTATCTGCATTTTTACTATTTACAGTTATTACACAAAGGTCATATCAATCAGCACTTTAGTAACAATCTAACTACATGCAGGAGTAATTTCTACATTATTAACCAATAGTTCACATTTTTGTAGTAAATTATAGCATCTAAATACAAAGGTTATATAGAAGTTAATGTGAAGAGTTATTACTGCAATTTTTTTATTTATTGTATCATCATTTGCCTTTTTAGTGCCTGTGTCAATAAACATACCGATAAAAAAGGGCAAAAGCTCGTTTATATTCATTCATCTAACGGCAAATATATTTTTTATCGCAATGGCCAGCCTTTTTTTATAAAAGGCGGGGCCGGTTATACATGCCTGAAACAGTTAAAAGATGCCGGTGGCAATACCATCAGGCTATGGGACACATTAAATATTGCTAAAGTATTAGATTCGGCCCGGCATTATAATCTGGCGGTGATAGTGGGCCTGCCCATGCCTGCTGACGATGATATGGATGCTTTTTATAATAATGACGATAAGGTAAAAAAACATTTACAACAACTTACGGCTATTGTTAATAAATATAAGCATCATCCTGCCTTGCTATGCTGGTGCGTTGGCAACGAATTAGCTTTCCCTTATAAACCCAATTATAACAGGTTTTATAATGCTTTTAATAATGTTATAGACATGATACATACCGATGATCCTGATCACCCGGTTACAACCACCATCATGACCTTTCAAACTAAAAACATTATTAATCTTAAGCTGCGCACAAAAGTTGATTTTATTTCCTTTAACATTTTCGGCTCTATCCAAACTTTAAAAAAAGACCTTGAAAATTTTAAATGGTTTTGGAGCGGGCCATTTTTAATAACAGAATGGGGCGTTGAGGGCCCATGGCTGTCTGAGGAGCAAAATGCCTGGGGCGCTTATGTTGAAAATACAAGTAACAAGAAAGCCGAGCAATACTTATCGGTATATAAAAATTATATGCCTATAGATAATAACAGGTTCCTTGGTTCATTAGTTTTTTATTGGGGGCAAAAACAAGAATTAACGCCAACCTGGTTCAGCTTATTCGACAAAAACGGCGCCCCCACCGAAACAGTTAACGTAATGCAATATTTATGGACAGGAAAATATGGCCCTGCCCACGCACCATTGATCAAGTATATGTTGGTTAACGGCAAAGGCGGTTATGACAATATTTTTTTAAAGCCTGATACGACCGCAAGCGCAAAGACTTATATGCTTGGAAATGACACCGCGGAATTAACATATAAATGGGAATTAATGCCCGAAGACTGGTATAAAAAGAACGGTATATTCAGTGAAAAAAGTCCCCGGCCTTTGATCAATGCAATTACAGAAAACAAAGGCGACCATATAGTATTTAAAACACCTGCTAAAGAGGGCCCTTACCGGCTGCTGGTTTATATATATAATAAAAATGGCTATTTCGCTACCTGTAATACACCTGTGTACGTATTAAATAACCCATGACGCCTGAAAAAGTAAAACCACCTACACGAAAGCAAAGGTTTATTTTACGATCGATGATTGTGATAGGCATGGGCTGTATGGGCTTTTTTATGTACAGTTTAATACAACCATCGATTGCCGGCTACAAGCTCCTATACTGGCTATTGATGTCGACGTTTATTTTCACCCTTTTTAAAATTTTATATGAATGGTACCACTATTGGTCAATAAGCATTCCGGTAGCTGTTCCGAACCACAAAACCTATACTGTTGATATTTTCACAACTTTTTGCGCCGGCGAACCTTATGAAATGATAGTTGAAACCCTAACGGCTATACAGGCAATTCATTATCCGCATCAAACCTACCTGTGCGATGAGGCAGACGACCCTTATCTTAAAGGTGTATGCAATAAACTTGGCGTTCATCATGTTACCCGCGCGGTGAAAATCGATGCTAAAGCCGGAAACATCAATAATGCGTTACAACAATCTACAGGCGAGCTATGTGTAGTATTAGACCCCGACCACGTACCATTAGCGAATTTTCTCGACCCCATCATTTCACATTTCGACGACCCGCGAATAGGATATGTACAAATAGTGCAGGCATATTACAATCAGGATGCAGGTTGGATAGCTAAGGGGGCCGCACAGCAAACTTACCAGTTTTACGGCCCTATGATGATGTGCATGAATAGCTATGGTACCGTACAGGCTATAGGCGCAAATTGTACATTCAGGCGTACTGCCCTGGATTCAATAGGCGGGCACGCTGCCGGATTAGCCGAAGATATGAATACAGCTATGCACCTGCATGCAAAAGGTTGGAGATCTGTCTATGTACCCGAAGTGTTGGCACGGGGACTGGTTCCTGCTACGCTAAGCGCATATTATAAACAACAGTTAAAATGGTCACGGGGTGTATTTGAGTTACTGGTAACTTCTTATATTAAGTTTTTCAAGAATTTTACCTGGCGGCAAAAGTTACATTATGGCCTTATACCATTATTTTACTTATCAGGGTTTATATTCCTTATAAATTTTTTACTGCCAATTATTTCATTAGCAACAGACACCTACCCGCTAAAAATGGACTTCTGGGTGTTTATCATCATAAGCGTGCCCTTTATTACATCAGTAGTATTAATAAGGCACTATGTGCAGCAGTGGGTAATGGAAGACCGCGAACGAGGCTTTCATATAGTAGGCGGCCTATTACTCATAGGCACATGGTGGGTTTTTATATTGGGCTTTGTGTATACCCTTATACGGAAAAATGTTCCTTATATACCCACACCCAAGGATATAAAGCATGAAAGAAACCTAAAAATAAACCTGCCAAATATTTTTGTACTGTTAGTATCATTAGCTGCAATTGCTTACGGGCTTTATAACGATTGGAACCCATTTACATTTTTTATGGCCGGCATAGCAGGCCTGAATTGCTTGTTTATGGTTTTTATACTTATTGCCAGCCAGGAATTAAAATTACAAGTATATAAAAGCAATAAACCCCGGCTTGATAAAACAGTAAACAGGTTAACGTATTTAAAAGAACACTTTTGGTTGTTAAGGAGAAAAGTATATACAGGCGTAAGAAGTGTAAGCCTGATACTGGTGGTACTTACACTTTGCATAACTCTGTATATCGGCATCAAGCCCGACAATGATACGGGGTTTAGTTCTTATAATACTGCTTTGACCGGTGTATTTGATAAACACCCCACCAAACCGCTGGTAAGTAAAGGAACGCAATCAATACCCGATAAAACACTTTATGAATATATGGTTCCTTCAACCAATGTGGCAGTTAAGGATAGCGTTAAAAGCCAAACTGTAATGTTAGCTCCAAACGCTTTCTTATCTGTACGGGGGGTTATTTATTCAAAGGGCCTTTATTGGTATAAAAATATTTTTCCGCTTAATAAAAAAATCATTCTCGACGACTTTACCGAAATGCAAAAGGCGGGAATAAATACCGTTAAAATTTATGGCCCTAATATTTATGACCATTCCACCCTTGAAACTGCAAAACAAGTGGGATTAAAGATCAATTACAGCTTTTGGATACCCGATCCATCATATTTTGTTAATGATATTGACCATTTGCAGGAAGTGGAAAAGATCATCATCAACACAGTAAATAAATATAAGAACGATCCAATTATCCATGCATGGAATGTTGGCAATTATACTTTTCAGAAATTAGACCTTTACTATAAACAGCCTCAATTATCATATGCAAGGTATAAGTATATCTCCTGGCTTAACCGTTTAATACAGCAAATAAAATATACTGATCCAAGTCGAAAAGTTACGATTGATATATTATCGTCGCCAACGTTACAGCAAACCGTTAGCCTGCTGCATAATAAAATACCACAAATTGATGCTTTTAGCCTGGTGATAATTAATAAAGCCGGGTTAAGGCAAACGCATGACCTGAACGTACCATACCTATTTGGCGCTACCGATCCTAAAGTATTTGCAAGCACCCCCTACCCTTCAGGAGGTATTTTTTACGCCGGTTGGCAAGACCAGGTAGCGAGCTCGGCAGTTACATTTGATGGGGTAAAAGATATACTGGGGCGTAATAAATCTTATCTTTATAAGATAAGCGAGAGCTGGCACGGCAAAATTGCCGCCAATGGGTTACCTGAGATCAAGATATTAAAACCGGCTCTTACCGCGGTACCGGGTTCTTCAATCAATTACAGCGCGTTGGTATATCTTTATAACAAATGGAACCTGGCTGCTTATATGCAAACAGGCCTAAAATTCGACTGGTACCTGGTTAAAACCGATACATGGGGTAACCCCCTGTCAATGAATCAAATAGGTAACGGCCCTATCATTAGTGTAAAAATACCTTCAAATATGTTGAACTACAGGCTATATCTAATCGCTTCAAAAGGCAAAAATTCATCCGATGCTTATTCAACGCTAAACATCCCTCTTAACAACTAATAAAACACTTTTTATATAATTAATAAAGGCATTTGAATTTGGAAGATGGAAGCTTAAAAACGTCATTTTTATAAGCGCAGATTGATATTCACAAAAAAGTGAAACATTTTTTGGCAAAATCTGCTATATTTGCAACCCGGTAAAAACGACTTGGTAGCTCAGCCGGTAGAGCAACTGACTCTTAATCAGTGGGTCGAGAGTTCGATCCTCTCCCAGGTCACACCACTACAAGCCACTGAAAATCAGTGGCTTTTTTTATTTAAAACGTATTTATAAGCAATATTAGGTCGCTGGATCATAACGTATGCCTGTTCATCAATAAACCATAAGGTATTTTTGGTTCTATCCAGGTTGATTTTGGCGGAAGGATGATACCTGCATCAGCAGCTTTAAGCACTTCATTAACATGTAACGGGGTTAACGTAAATAATAATTTGCCGGGGGCGCCTTTTACTTCGGGCGTATATTCAATATAGTCGAATATAGAAGCAAGGGTTTCAGTATCATAATCTTTCGATCTACGGGCTACGAGGTGATACCAGCGGTCATCTTTCAACATGCCAAAATATCCTTTCTTTTGCGGAAAAACCGGGCCATCTGCCTTCAATACCTGGAAATATTTATCCAGGTCTTTGGTAGTTTTTATCAATCGGTGGTAAGGCTTTACGCTTATCTCATCGGTATCCATTAACAAGGCCGAAAGTGTTTCGAACGGGTTGGCTGCAAGCCGGTGGTGCCCATCGGCCATATAAACCGAACCTATCTTCGCAAATTCCGCTATTAATGCAAAAACGAGTTTTTCGTTATCTATATGCCACAGGCGATGTATCTTTTGATCATCGTGGTAAGTAGTGTGTGGGGTATTGGTTGTTACGGTGGCAATGAGTTTTTTTATTTCTGCATCGGGTTTGTACATGAGCAATACGGGCTTTGCTTCCAATCCTGTCCTACTCCTGAATTTATGTATGCGCTCTATTTTTTCAGGCAGCACCTGTTCATGTATTTTAATGCCAGTTGTAGCTGCTTGTGCCCAAATGCCTGTTTGTGTGCGGCCATCGGCTTCAACCTGGTAAATGTATATAGCGGCAGATGCATCTTTGGTGTAATAGCCATTAGCCAGCATCATGTCAAGCTGGTTTATGCCGTCCTCCCCTTTTAGTATGCTTTTACAAGTGCCGGTAAATACCCCGTCAATAGCAAATGCCGGCGATGGTAACAGCGCGTTAAAAGGTAAAAGTGAGATCATAGGCGTTTAACAATAACAAATAAAATTTGTTCGACGGAGGCAATATAGTTGTTTATTACGGCAACAGCCAAAAAAGTGCTACTCTGCATTAACCAGAAAAGCCCCGGTAACCGGGGCTTTTCTGGTGTAGCCTATAACTATAATACGAGGCTTAAAGGGGGTTATTCCGTCCGCAGGTTTTTTATGGGGTTGAGAATAGCCGTTTTTACAGCCTGGAAACCTACGGTAAGCAGGGCTATGAGGATAGATGCCACGCCAGTTATAATAAATACCCAAATGCCAATATTGATATGCTGCGGGTAATTCATGAGCCATTTGTTCATGAGCCACCAGGCTATAGGCGAAGCGATAACAAAGGCTATACCTACCAGCACCAAAAAATCTTTTGATAACAAAGTGGTGATGGCTGCTACTGATGCGCCCAACACTTTGCGTATGCCAATCTCCTTTATCCTGTTTTCGGCCATAAATGCAGCTAATGCGAACAAGCCCATGCATGAGATAAAAATGGTTAAGCCTGCAAATGCAGCCGCCATTGTACCCATGTTTTCTTCGCCTTGTAAACGGCCGTGGTAAATATTATCGGCCATATAATAAGCATATGGATAGCCGGGATTATATTTCCGGACTATCGCGCCGATCTTCGCTAAACTTGCTGATACAGGTTGTGTTTTGCTTAACCTGAAATTCATGGCGCCGAATTGTTTAGTTGTACCGCGTATAATAATAGGATCGGGTAAATTGTAGGCCCAGGTTGCAACATAATCTTTTATAACACCAACTACGTGTAAATTAGTGTTCCCTTCCTTCATCAACTGCCCTATAGGGTCTTTAAATCCTATTTTTTTAGCTGCTGTTTCGGTAAGCAGCACCGCAGCTGTATCGGTTGGATAATGGTAGATATCAATATCGCGGCCCTGCATCAATTTGATACCTGTAGTACGTGTAAATCCTTCATCGGCATAATTCTCCAAAAACTGGATTTTGGTTAATGGGTCTTTTCCCTGCCAGCTGTAATCATCGTGAGCGGTCCAAATATCATCGGCAGAAGAATTAGTGCGGGTAATGGTACTAATGGCACCGCTTGCCAGTAATTCCTGTTTAATAACCGGATAATTCTTTGCCATATCGCCCTTAATATACATGTATGCCAGGTTTGTAGAGTCATAACCCCGACTGCGGTGCAAAGCGAAATCTATCTGCCGGTAAATGATCATGGTACAAATAATAAAGCAGATAGCCAGTGTGAACTGCACCACCACCATTACCTTACGAGGCGTGAGCAATGCCCCTGTGGCATTTAAAATACCCTTTAAAACCTTTGCCGGGCGATATGATGAAAGATAAAACGCCGGATAAATGCCAGCAATAATGCCTGTGAAAATGGAAAAACCAGCAATAGCGAACCAAAATACAGGATTACTATAGGGCACAGTAAGTCCATTTATTTCACTGTCACTTATTAGGTGGTTAAATGCAGGCATACACAATTGCACCAGGCCTATTGACAATACCCCCGCAATTATAGCCGTGAACACAGATTCGCCTAAAAACTGTTTAATAAGCAGCCCGCGGCCGGCACCGGCTACCTTACGGATGCCTACCTCTTTGGCCCGTTTGGCGCTGCGCGCGGTGCCCAGGTTCATATAATTTATACATGCTATCACCATTACCAATATAGCGATGAGCCCAAACCACCTGAGCATTACTAATTTGCCCGGTAAAAATTTCCCGTTCTCATAATTGGAATACAACCACCAGTCGGTCATGGGTTGTACAATGGCAGTTGTGCCCGGTAGCACATGCTGATCTTTAAAAACATTCCAGAAAAGTTTTTCGGCAACCTGGCGCGGCACACCCGGTTTAAGCATTACATACATGTTTACAGAATTGGTTTCCCAATCATCATGTGCCCAATGCACCTCGCGCATATAATTTAAAGGAACAATATATTCGATATAATTGAACTGGGTATTGGAAGGCAACGGTTCAAGCACTCCTGTTACTGTAAAATTGGCTACGCTGTCTATCTTTACAATTTTTCCCATAGGGTCTTCATTACCAAACAGCTTTTGGGCCATTCTTTGTGTAAGCACAATAGTGTGTACACCGGCTAACGCGGTGGCAGGGTTGCCTTCAGAAAATTTGAAGCTAAACAAGTCAAAAAAATCGGGGTCAGCTAACAGTCCCTTGCCTTCGAAATCTTTATCATCATTTTTTAATACGAACGAACCTACCCCTGAAGTACGGACAACCTTATCAACCTGGGGGTAATTAGCCTTTAATATCGGCGCCAACCTTGATGGTAACGCCCCGCCTATTTCCAATTGGCCATTTACCTTAACCTGGCTATCCATCTGGTAAATTCGGTCTTTATTTACATGGAACTGGTCGAAACTCAATTCGTTGGCTATCCACACAAATATCAGTATGGCAGTGGCCATGCCAATGGCAAGGCCGGAAATGTTGATGAACGAAATAGCCCGGTTGCGGCGCATCTGCCTGATGGTGGTTTTCAGCAGTTGGGCTAATATCAGGCCTTCGTGCCTCATCCTGTCGGCAAAACTTATCTTTAAACTCCTGGCAAAACGTTGGCGGGTGAGTAGTGACACCGGTTGTTTTGATTTTTTTGATTGGGACAGATAAACAAATTCGTTATGGATATTTTCGGCGCGATCAAGTAATGACTGTTTTTGGGCGGATGTTACCTGCGGATCAGGATCTTCGTATTCATCAAAAAATTCTTTAACCGCATTAAGCAGGTCATAATGTGTGCCTAAGAGGTAGGCAAGTTCATCAGCTTCAACCTCAGTTGCATTACCCGAAATAAATAATTCAACCAGGAACCAGATATGTTCTTCCATGCCGCAATATTGTGATGTGATATAATATTAGACGCACAGATTATGCCATCGTTGCATCACATTGATAATAAATAACTTACATACTGATTATCAATAAATAACGTACGATAACGAACACTTACCGTACGGAAAGGAACGATTAAAATGAGAACCACCTCCCGGGGGAACGGTCTCCTTTTCAGGGGAATTAATTTTCTTCAAAAAACACTTGCAAAACCGGGGTATCCATGCTTAACTTTACGTTATTATTATAAACCTTTACTTCGGGGAGATATCGTTATGAAAAAGAAAATTACGATAGTTTCTCAGCCTGAAAAGACTGACACTACCAATCCAGAACTGCTGTCAAATCAATTACATCAACCAAAAATGTACCGCGATCATAAAGTTTGTGATCATTACACGCACGGCAGGGCGAATAAATTTCCGTTCGGCAGTAACCATGGGCCATTGTTTTTTTAGTACTGCTGACACATAGCCTTATAGTATATAACCTGATGCCTGGCACCGGACATATATTCTTTTGCGCGAACTGTAAGAACTGAACTTATTTCAACTGCATTAACCGCTGTAAAACGCGCACTTCCGGGTCATTTATGACTGCCGACGACTCCTTATGCTCAAATACCTGTTTGCACCATATTATAATTTGACTATCAGCAAATTGCTTAACCTGGCCATCCAGCCAGGCGGCAGCTTTTTGTTTGCCGCTAAGCTTTTCAATGTCCCAGGCGGTAACCAGATCATTAGCGGGCAGGAAATCAATTACCGTATTCTCAATTTTTGGTTTGAACGCGGTGATTTTTTGTAAAAGCGCGGTGGCCCGGGCAGTTTTCCCGGTTTGTTGGTAACAAAGGTAGGTCATCCAATCTTCAAGGCGCTCATCGAGGTTTTCAGCGTATGGTTTGCCTACGCCAAGATTTTCGGGCCATTGTTTGGCGGCATCAATATAGGTTAATGCTACGCTATATCTTTTAACAGACATGTTATCAATAGCCTGCATCAGTTCGGCCTCGTGGAATAATTCACGGCCTATGGTGGCGCCTTCAAATGGCAGGATGTTTATTTTAGTCAACAGATCGGTACAATCTTTATAACGCTTGTTGAGCAGCAACACTTTAGCATTAAGGATGCCCATAATGTAATTATCAGGGTGGCTTTGGTAAAATGGCTGGATAACTGCGAGTGCGTTTGCATATTGGTTATGATCGACTTCATATTCAGCCAGTAATTTGGTATAGCGCCATTCACCGGGTTTAAGGCTTACCGCTTTTTTAAGGTCGGTTATATCTGTCGCCCCCATCACCATAGCCGCGCGAGCAGCATAAAACGGCGCGAATTGAGGTTCATTGCCACAGTCGGCGAACAGTTTTTTACTTTCAGCAATGCGGTCCCTGTCTTTATATAATAAGGCCAGGTAATATTTAGGCTGCCAGTTGGCGCTTTGTTTTATAGCCCATTGCAATACTTCTTCATCTTCCGAACGGAACGGGAACACGAATGCCGGTGATGAATTATTTGCCTTAGCCAAATATTCAGCATAAGGCTTATCTGTTTTATTTTGCAAATAAGCCTGCCAATAGTAAACTAAGGCATTTTGCGGAGCCAAAGCTAATGCCTGCTTACTTTCATCATAGCAACTTTTATTATAGTAGTTAACGGCCAGTTCCAGATAAGTTTCAACAGGCAATTCATCGCGGATCATAGAAGTAAAGGCGTTTTTGCTTTCCTCAGTTGGCTGCCACAAATATTTCTCAAATTGTACGAAGTGATTAAGCGGGTCGAAAGACAAAATGGTGTCCAATACTTTACCGGCAGCCTGCTTATTGCCCTGGTAACGATAAGCTATCGCTTCGTTTTGCAAAGCGGTTATATCATAGCGATTAAAATCCAATGCCCTTGAAGCAAAATATAATGTCTTATCCCAATTCTTTTACTTTAGGTGGATACGGCTTAAGCCATTATAGGCAGCGCTCCGGTAATCCATTGAAAGGCCGGCAATATCAAAGCCGTCCTTAGCATCAACGGTATTGCCTAACTGGGCGTTGATCACCCCATAATAATAATTAGCCGCGCCATAGTAAGTATCAATACTCAGCGCTTTTTTTGCCAGTTGCAGGGCTTCCGTATAGCGCATATCATGGTATAGCAATTCAGCCATTTTGGTTAAGGATGGTACATAATTAGGGTCTTTTTGTAATGAGGTCTGCAATTTTATTTCAGCTTGTGCATACATTTTTTCATCGGCAAGTTCCTCGCCCTGCACATACAGGCCATAAGCCGAATCCCAGTTAAAATCTTTGGGCATATCCAATGGCCGGCTTAGGTTACCTGCATCGGGGGCTGAATTATAAATGAGCTTATTTCCACCTAAAGTAACTACAAAACTTTCATTAGCTGTATTTATTTTGAGTGAATCGGCAAACACCTTAAGCGGCTGTAGTTCTACTTTTTTATGATAGATGACCCTACCCCCCATTTTTACATCAAGCGTATCATCCAGCTTTTGTATAGGGCTGAAATACAACTTCAGCCAGCCATCTTCCTGCTTCACATTTAATGCACCGTAATTATTTGCCTGTACAAAGCCCTTAGTTTTCATTACCGGGTACCAGTATTCCGTCCAGGTATCGGCTGCATCGGGTACGAAACTTTTGTGCTTGAAAGGCGTGAAAGTGCTCTTGTCAGCCGTTTGGTTGAATAACCTGCCCGATTGTATTTCGGAGTATTGCCCGTCGGTATCGGTCAATAATTTTTCCCATATCATCCCCTGCTGTGATAGCCCCCAAATCCATATTTTCTTGCCTGCTTTGTCTTCGTGCCCCGCATAATGCGCCATGCCAAAATCGTCATCGTGCCAGTAAGCGCCGAAAAAATCGGTGTATTTGCCGAATACATGGTACGATTTGTAACCACCGAAATCATTATTCTTATACCACGAAACATCCTTGTTCAACTGCTTATTTATGGGCCAGTCGCCATGCTCGCCTTGATGACCAAGGAATCCGGTGCCCGGATAAATGTATTGAAGATTGCCTTTTACTTTTATGCCCGTGTTCATCCAGTGGTAGTATGGTTCTTCCTGTTGGTTTGAATTATACCAGAATGATTTAGTAGTAAAATATGCCTTATCCTTCGGCAAATTTATTTCCATTGTCCAATAGGTTCGTGTAAGCAGATCAAGAACGCTGATAATGCAGCTCACGCTACCATCGGCATTGGTGCGTGTAAGATAATCAACCGGGGTAACAGAACTTGGCGTATGGCCAATAATGCCATAATTTGGTTCGATACCACCGCTTGTCCATGGGCCGCGCATAGCTATGTCGCGGAATTTTACCGAGTGGTTGTAGTAAATGAACGACCTCCCTGTCGACTTCTCCACAGCCGACCATACTTTGCCACCTATCTGCGGCATGATCATCAGTTTTAAATATTTATTCTCCAGCTCAATTACCTTCCACTCTTTCTGTACTGGCTTATCCGTAAAACCGTCATATCGGAAATATGGATAAATATTGGTGTAATTCGGGATCGGGTTAGGATCCGAAAACGGGTAAGTAGTAAAGGCTTTATTGTATTCGCGAATAGTCGCATCATTCTGTGCTATGGCCGCAGTACAATTACATATAAAAAATATTAAAACTAATTTTCTCATGTTTAGCAATTTAGTTTACCGGTGGAAAATTATAAGGCATCCATTTATTAAGGCCTTCAACCTGTTTTTTTGCTTCCGCGCTAACAGGCAATCCCCATGTTTCAAAAAAAGGCGCAACGTTCCTGCCCGTTACCTTTGAAAATGTTGTTACCCACAGATCAAGCTTTTTCTGTTCGGTATTAGCATAGTTGCCCGATGTATCTTTAGCCGCCATAGCCTGGTAATCGCGGAAGAAAGTTTTAAACGCCTCCCAGCCGAAGCCTTCCTGCAACTGGCGAAACATGATCAAACCCAAAAACGGGTCCTTTTTCCACGTTTCATACTTAGCGCCGTCACGCAAATATTTTTTCATAGCCTTTTGGGTATAAATGCTGGAAACACCACTATGGGCATCATCGCGACCGCCCATCAACCTATCGAACATGTAAATTGAAAAAAGATTATTACTCACCTCGGTAGTACCATCAAACACCCAATCCATATTCTGCATATCATGGCCTATCTCATGAAAAAATCCCCAGTTGGCACCGCCTTTGCTGGGCTTCATCAGCAGTTCGGGGTTCGCGATTATATCTTCTGAAAGCATGTGTTTTACGGGCGAATGGTGCACCATAATGGGATACCCGCTATGCATAAAACCGCCGCCGATATGTTCATCAATCACCAGGCGCTCGGCCCTGTAAAAAGGCTGAGGTATTTGCGCCAGGTCCATTTCCCCTTCAATAATAAGGTTCCATAATTTCATCACGTCATCCGGGTGGTGCACTTTTTGTAATACGGAATCGGGGATGGTGAGTATTACATTATCTGATGCCAGTTCGCCCCAGGGCGCTTTGTTATTTTTGAGCTGTGCTTCCCATTGTTCATCGGTCGTTTCACCCTGTTTGTAAAGCGGCGCAGCTACTGCATGTTTAATAGTTATGTCCTGCTGCCAGTCGACTGAACGTGGTGATGCTGTAATATAAACCAATCCTCCAAAAGGAGAAGCTACCCGTGTTGTTATCTTTTTCAACTCCTGGGTTTTTACTATAATAGGCATCCTTCGCCAATCTTCCTTGCCTGCTACCCATTCGTTCAATCTATCCGAATGGCAACCTATCTGGATAAACACCTTTTTATCTTTTAAAGCGGCGGGGATGGTCACCTCAACATATTGTCCCGGTACAGCATACAGACCGGTGCTATACATAATATTGGCCCATTGATCAGAATAATCCAGTTTTGATGCAATAGGAACCAGCGCATCGCTGATCTTTTGGTGCCTGATATTGACCGTGCGGTTTATAAAAGTGTAACCGTCTTTTACTTTCCCAGGGAAATTATCAGCCGACGGATGGGCCTTTATTTTTTTGTAATCTTCGCTTTTTAGTTGTGCATCGCACCATGCTGCCACCTGTTTACGAAATACCGTATCCTTTGCCGATAGCGGTTTTTCGGGTCTAATAATAACATTGGCAGGCGTTATAACTGCGTTTTTATCCTGGGCATAAACATTTACTGTTGCAGCAGACATAAGAATGGCTATCAGCCATTGTTTTTTCATAAACATAAGGTTAGTAGTATAATAAAAGGTTAGCGTTTTTTATTTTATAACTAATAACCAACCCTTAGCCTTTTCAACCGGTATCTTCTCACCCGGTTTAAAGGTACGCGCAGGCTGGAACTTAGCAATTTCGGGCGCTGTAATGGTTGCTTTTGACGGATCGATACCCAATTGTTTCCAGTCGATGGTTAATTGCACCTCAGTATCAGTATCTGCCCAACTGGCTACGGAAACTAACGCCGCCCCATCTTTTTTGTAAACGGTGGCCAGTACTTTGTCATTATCAGTTTTTACCGGGTTGGTGTCTACCCAATAACCTATCATTTTAGTGCCTTTCATGCCGAAGTCGTCCCAGGCTCTCCATATCGGGCGTGGGTCGGCACCATCACTCCATGGCAGGCGGTTAGTCATACCGTAAACCATACCTCTCCAGGCATTACCTCCGCCTTGCAACATCTCGCCCATCAAGCCAAATGGTATACCACTTACTTCAGTCAAAAAGAAATCGGGACCGTTGTGTTCATAGTCAAAATACTCGCCAAACCATAAACGGTTCAGGTATGGGAAATGCTCCATGTACAAGTTGGCACTGTTATTAAACCCATCGCTCTTATCGTATTGATTAGCCGAATGCAGATCGATAATGCCCGGGTGACCATCCTTTGTAAGTACACGTTTTACACGTTTCATAGTAACACGGTCGAACGCCACGTCATCCAAATAAATACCGTCAATACCTACGTTTTGAGTGAGCCAGTTCATGCCTTCCACATAGTAGTTATGCCAGCGGTTTTGGCCGCTGTTGATGAGTGCGGCATCCTTTAACTCGGGAACAAACCAGGCGGCAATGTAATCGCTGCCCACATGTTCCTGCAACCAGCTAAAGCCACCTCCTTTACCTGATGAATATATCTCGTGACCCAAACTGCGCATGGCAAAGGTTTCATAGCAATGGTCGGATAATTCGCGGATGGTATTATATATCTTCACCTTCAAGCCATCATTGTGTGCCGAATCAATATATGATTTCATCGATTTCCAGGCAATGAACGGATAGTTGATATACGGGTTTATAGCCGTTGCATGGTGAATATTGATAATAGTTGCACCGGCAGCTTTTATAGTATCGATAGGTTTATAAGCATGGTAAAACCTGTTTGCCCACTGAAAATCGGTATTGATGGTATGAAACGGGGTAATGAGCAGGTTAAAGTTGTAATACAACACATCGCCTTTTTTCATTTGCCTTTCGCCGCTGTAATTGCTGGCGAGTACAGCCAGGCCTTTTTCTTTTATCGAGATACCGCCTTTGTTGTCATTACCCCATGAGGTTGGCAACAACAGCGGTTTTTGAAGATAGAAGTTGGTATTTAGCGGGCGCACATATTTTTCATCGCGCAATGAATATTGCAAACCGGCATTTACGTTGCCAATCCAGGCGCCATCCTGGTTTTTGTGGGCCACATCCCATTTCCATTCAAAGTTTTCAGGGCGGATGCCGCCTTTCTGGTTCAAACCTATCATGTATTTGGCTGATGATGGTTTAAACGGAATATGCATGGCAATATCCTTCAACTCTACATCCTGCAAAGCCTCAACTTTTACGGTGTAGGCAATAAAGCCGTCAAATTCCAATGAAGCAGTTACCTGCATCTGCACAGTATCATTGCTGCTGGTTGCTGTCCAGACTACGGTACCCGGTTCGGTTTTGGTAAATTGCAGGCCGTTGCTTTTCAGCGCCATATTTGTACCATCGGGCTTAGTGAAGTGAAAATGGATAGGTTCGGCCAATACATCGTTAGGCGTTTTGGTATACTCCGTCATTTCAGGTGTATAAAAAGTTTGTATCTGCGCCGGGAAACCATCCTTATTAACTTCCACTTTTCTGCCTAATAAACTAATGGCATTGCCATCCACTTTAAGCGGCGTGTAAGGTGCGATAACGGTATTTTCCTGTGCCATGGTTGAGTTGAGCCACCTTAAGCGGGTCATTTTCCATGGTTCGAAAACGCCGCCATCTTTAGCTAATTCATTGCTTACTTTTAATGAGATATGCACTTCTTTTACCGCTTTCCCATCAACACTGATAGTTGCTTTACCTGCATAAGTACCGGCTATTGCATCCTGCGGAACATCTATCCCACACCACATTGCCTGAATTTTACCCTGATCTACATTTACAGTTTTGGTGAACGAAACACCATCATAACCAACACCATTAGTATTAATGCAGAACATATCATCAGATGAAATTGACTTGCCAGTAGCCGAAGTAAGATCACTAAAAGTGACTTTTATATTCTGTAAATTTTGCAGGGCATAAATGCCTAACTGTAGCGCGAAGTTTTCGCCACGCATAGCTTCGCCTTCAAATACATCGCGGGGGCCACGTTGTATCCAGCGTTGCGGCAGGTCATCGGTCATGCGGATGGAGTAGATCCGGTCTTCAGGGAAAACCAGGAATGATTCCGCTTTATGTTTGTTTACCAATGCGTCAGTTTCTGCTTTGGTAGCGATCACTTCCATTGGGTAAAATGTATTGAAGGCATCGATAGACTGAAACTCCTTTACTGTTGCCAGCGGCGCATGCTTTGCTGAACCTGCCTTTGATAACCAAGCGGCGGATGCTGTATTTTCAGGTTTTAAATAAACCCCTTTTGGATAATTGGACCGACCCTCATTCTTATACGGCATATAATAAACATAATAGGTGCCTTTGCCCGATGTTGGCTCAAAATATATCTCGCCCTTCTCGCGGTTAATAACGCCGGTTTTAACGTTATTTATTTTTTGCAGCGTTTTTGCATCCTGTATAATTATCCGTTTATTTTCGGGGTCATTATCCCTTCTACGCCACGGTATTATAGCTTTGGCTACTTTGCCTGATGTGTTAACCGTTAAAACCACCCTGTGATTACCCAATGAATCGGGCAGCCAGCATTTGGTGCAATTGGTGTACGGAATGTTTTGCGCATAAACATTTATGCCTGCGAAAAGAAGAATGAATGCAGTGAATAATTTTCTCATGATGGTAGTTAACCTTTACTTTTATAATGGTTGTTCGAGTGTTAAACCCGTTCGTTCTAATATTAAGGTTTTAAATAAGGGGCCAACTGATCCCCTTTTATAAATTCGGCACGATAACTTGGCATGGCTGTTTCCATTGTCCATAACAAGGTGCCTTTCCTGTCGGCCAATACCAGTATGTGCCGTTTTGAGCAGCATACCAGCACCGATGTATCGTTTATCATGTAAGCGCTGCCCATACGGCCGTTAAAAACTTCTTTAGGCAACAAAATGTGCATATCAAGTTTAGCAGTTTGTTTAGCCTCATCCAGTTTTAGGGTGAACACGCCCGACTGCCTTTTTGCCACTCCGTTATCAAAAAGCATCAGGTTGCCATACCGGTTAATATGCACCGCATGCGATTGTTCAAAATTGCAATCGGCAGGCATAGCGATAGTGCCGCCCTTACCTAATTTCCATAGTACTTTGCCTGTAACCGCATCAACTTTCCAGATCTGCCCGGTGTTGTAAAAAGAGATGATGTAGTTGCCATCTGTATCATAATTCAGGCTGTTGGCATGTGTCCAGTCTTTTTTAGTTTTAAGGATGTTCGGATCTTTCAGCGGATCGGCAGCATCAAAAACGCTCCATTTCCATATGAGTTTGGCGTTCTTGTCCATCACCATAATACCGTCACTGTTAACGGTATCGGTTTTGCTGCCGCCGACTGAACTGAGGTCCATTATCTTTTTGTCAACGGTGATGGTAACTAACTGCCCCTTATCGTTTTTTAATATCTCGTGATGAATTTGCTTTTTGAAATCGCCTTGCCCTTTTTTCAGGTTCAGGACCGTATCGCCCAGTAAATTTACTTCCAGTATCTGGCTGCCATAGCTGGTTGGCTCATCATTTCGGCCCAAAAGGGCAAGGATGGTTTTATCTTTGGTAAAATGAAGCACCTTATAGCACATCCCATCAATCATGTGGTACCATCTGATATTTCCCTTATAATCCGTTAAAAAAGCAAGTCCGGGTGCGTAGTTTTTATTTACCAGCATCAGGCCGTTCTTAAAATCTTCCGGTACCAGTTTAGGGTAAGTGTTTATGGCTTTAAACTGATCTTGTAGCCAAACGGGCAGGTCATGGGTTTTAAAAGTATAAGTTTTACTTACTTTTCTAACCCCATTATCAATGGTGACAATATGATAAGAGTATTCGGTTTTAGGGGTAATATTTAGCAATACAAGCGAATGCTGCAATGCATTTTTAACCATGGTAGATTGCATTGCGTTGGCACTGTCGATTCCTGTCCAGTACTCGGCATAAGCATCTGCTTTGTCAGCTGTCAATACATCAATCTGTATTTTAAGTTCATTGTTGTTATGTAAGTCAACATGTATCTCTTTTATAATATTTCCATTATTGCTGCAGCTTGAAAAAGCAGCAATAAAGCAGGATAGTATTATATATCTAAAAAAGATTTTTTTCATCAGGTGATACTACATAGCAATATAAACAATATCAAGAATATACCAGGCTTTTCAGCAAAGCATATCCTTGATATTACAGGAAACTGTCCTATTGTTCCCTTCCGGCGTTACTCAAATTCGGATTGAGTTGAGCCTGGTTAAGCGGGTAAGAAAAATATTGATCTTTAGGCAAGCTGATCCTGTTAGATTGGCCAATAGCCTGAAGATAGGCGTTAACAACAACATCATACTGGCCCATGCGCAATAGGTCGGCCCTGCGTTTTCCTTCATAGAAGAATTCCCAGCCGCGTTCCTGTAAAATTGCCGCCCTTAATGCATCTTTAGAAGAATAGTTACCTAAAACAAGCGGAGTAGCATGTGAACGCTCCCTAACCTGGTTAATTAAGCCGATCGCTTCAGCAGATGGGCCATTTAGTTCGTTCAAAGCCTCTGCCCTGCTCAGTAATACATCGGCGTAGCGTAAAATATCAACGCTGTGACCATCATAATAATTATTTATTGAACCTGTTGAATCGGCATATTTTGAGGTTGCCACATCAGGCATGTATAAAACGCCGGGAGGCGCAGTTGCACCCAATGTTGGGGCTTCCTCATGTGTTAAACCATCAGTACCCTGGTATTTAGGAAAAAATTCCCCTTTACGGTCATCATTATTAGCAAAGCTATGATAGAACGGCCAGGTTACCGCGTAATACTGCCACCTGTTTGTTATGGTTGGATGCACCAGTGGGCCAAAGTGGTTCATTAATTCGGTTCCGTTAACGTTAGCATCGCTCAACACTGAGAATATATTTTCTGAGCACCATTTGTTAGCTTCCAAAAACAATCCCTGGTATGAAGGATATAACTGGTAAATGTTAAGGTTTATCACTTGCTGCATCTCATCGGCAGCTTTTTGCCATTGATGCTGGCGCAGGTAAAGTTTGCCAAGCAAGGTCATTGCTGCACCTTTTGTGGCCCTGCCAGGGTCGTTAGTTGAATAAATGTCGTTATTAGCATAACTTTTTGGCAATACATTTATATCATTCTGTAAATCAGAGATCAGTAAAGCTTCGATATCAGCCACTGGGGCAACAGGCGGCTGACCCAAATAATTAGGGTTGGCAAGGTCTTTTTCTGTTGCTAAGATCACTGGTCCCCAGGCATCAGTAAGGTCCATGTAAGCTACAGCGCGCAAAAATTTCGCTTCAGCTAAAAACTGTGATTTTTGCTGATCTGTAATTGCAGTCATAGATGAAATATTATAAATAGCGCTGTTAGCGTCAGCTATCAATTTATATATCTGGCGCCAGTCTTCGGCAAGCAAACCATTAGCCGAGTTCCATTGTGCTAATGAAAGCTGGCCTGGGTCGCCGCCATAGCTGCAATGGCCTACATCTGTGGTAAGGTCAGTTAAGGCAAAGTGCCTCACGGTCCAATAATCATAATTATCACCTATTGATGGGCCCTTTAAACGGGCATATACCGCGTTTACCGCTGCAATAGCATCAGCTTCGGTACGGAACGCATTTACGTTAGTAAGGCTGCTATATACCTTGGGGTCGAGGTTTTTATTGCAGGAAAACTGCAGCATGACCACCGGTATGAGTAATAGAATGTACTTTTTCATTTCTTTTAATTTTATGTCGATCTTTTATAAAGAGATACGTTACTATTAATGAATAGAGAGTTTTAAGCCAATGATATACGTGCGGAATGCAGGGAAACCACCAAAATCCAGCCCACCGGCGATATTACTTCCACTGTAAGCACCCGCTGAGTTAAGCGCCAGTCCCTGGTGAACGTTTTCTTCAGGGTCGGTACCTTTGTAACCGGTAAAAGTTAAAAGGTTTTGGCCTTCGGCAAATACTGTCAGCCCTTTGATGAATGGGGTTTTTGCAAATAATGAAGGAGGAACAGTATAACTGAATGTAGCTGATTTTAAACGAACATAAGAAGCATCCTCAACAAATTTCGAGTTGACATAGCTACCATATTTGCTTAAAAAATACCCTTCGCGCGGTATGTTGGTATTTTCATTTACACCGGGTACAAACCTGTTTAAAGCGGCTGCGCCTGTTGTTGATTCCAGTACCAGTTCATTCATATTATATAAGTTATATGAAAAAGCACCCTGGAAAAATATTCCTAAACTAAAGCCCTTATAACTGAAGTTGTTGCCCAATGCTGCTGTATAATGCGGTGTGGTATTGCCCAAATAAGTCCTGTCGTTAGGTGTAATGGTACCGTCACCGTCTACATCAGCGTATTTAGGGTCACCCGGTTTCGATCCTGGTTGCGGTGCATAGTTTTCACCGGTTTTTATAACACCGATGTATTTATAACCATAAAGCTCGCCCAGTTCTTCGCCCACTGCTGCTTTTGTAAATTGTTGGCCCGAAACTGTTCCGCTTGGATTAGCTGTATTGCCATAAATGGCAGCAATGCCGGGCGTAAACGAAAGCACTTTATTATTATTATAAGCAGCATTGAAGCTTGTAGTCCACGAGAAATCCGTTGTCCGGATATTGGTGGTGTTTATACCTAACTCAATACCCTGGTTACGGATAGAACCTGCATTTACTGCCTCAGAATTAAAGCCCCATTGCTGCCCAACAAGAGCGTTTAACAATAATTTGGTAGTAGTTTTACGATAAACATCTAATGTAGCATTTACACGGCCGTTAAAGAACCCCATGTCCAAACCTGCATCAAATTGAGCAGTTTGTTCCCATTGCAAATTTGGGTTTGGAAGCAATAGTGGTTCGATACCAATTTGTAACGGGCCGCCCGGTGCAAGCACGGTGTTATACGGACCATATTGACCAAGAAATGGCGTTTGGCTCGGAAGGCGGTCATTACCTGTAATGCCATATCCTACCCTAATCTTCAGATCAGAGAAAGTATTCAGGTTTTTTATAAAATCTTCATCAATAAGCCTATACGCTACAGCGCCTGAAGGAAAAATACCAAAGCGTTTGTTGGCACCAAATTCAGACGAACCATCGCGTCTTATTGTAGCGGTAACCAGCAATTTATCATTCCATGAATAATTTACCCTTGCAAAATAATCGGTACCATTTTTTTGCGTTCTGTAGCTGCTTGGCGAATTTGCAACTGAACCTGCCGCTAAGTTGTAAAACAGGAAAGAGTTGTTACTATAACCCTGGGAACCTGCAGTTAACCCCTGGAAAACGTCTTTTTGATTTGAATTACCCACTACTACGGTAAAGTCGTGTACTTTGGCAATATTGAATTTATAAGTAAAATAGTTTTCAACCAGCCACCTGAAGGTTGAGGTCCACTGATCGGAAGCTATACCGGGGTTTGTAAGCCCCAGATTTTGATTGTTTGGAGAATACGTTCCGAGAATAGTTTGATTATACTCGGCGCCCGCACTTGTGTGAAAAGTAAGATTTTTTAATATGGAATAGTCGAGGAATATATTACCGTTACCTATTTTATTTTGATTATTATTAGTTACTGACAGTAAACTGTATAATGGATTACCGTTGCCGCCGGTTTGAGGACTGTAAAATATATTAAAAGTACCATCAGGTTTATAAACCGGAACGTTAGTAGGTGCAACCAGCAAACCAAACATAGGTGCCAGGATATTACCCGGATACGATTGCAGGTCGGAAACTGAACTTGAACCGAAGAAATTAGCGCCAATTTTAATATTTTCATTCAAATTCTTTTCAGCACCAATCCTTGCAGAATACTGTTGAAAGTCGGTATTTTTTAATACACCGTTCTGATTGATGTAATTTACCGAGGCAAAAATTTTTGAGTCCTTATTATTGCTGCTTATATTAATGCCCCGATTTTCGACAACGGCAGTTTGTGTAGCTGACTGAAGCCAATTAGTATTTGCAGGTACAAAACCACTGCCGAATGGTGCCGATTTCCCATCTTCAATAAATGTGGCATTTTGAATATCAGTATATTGCTGACCGGTTAAAAATTTAGGATTATAAGTATTATGCTGCCAGCCGTTTGATACAGTTGCATCGATTGATACCTGACCGGGTGTGCCTTTTTTGGTAGTGATCATCACTACACCATTGGCACCACGCGAACCGTAGATGGCCGTAGCAGATGCATCTTTTAATATATCGATACTGGCTATATCATTAGGGTTGATCTGGTTGCCATAATCAGAAATAAAACCATCT